>JAABUJ010000179.1_pt1 | contig 137802 bp, 127 predicted proteins | sample 5559131 | NCBI WGS metagenome assembly JAABUJ01 (sample SAMN10711875, study PRJNA513366) | rock metagenome | isolation source: Antarctica rocks | place: Antarctica: Victoria Land, Mt New Zealand nord | collected 2016-01-07 | reverse complement strand
GACCTGATCGGACTGTGCCCGTTCCACGGCGAAAAAACGCCGTCGTTTCACGTCCACCCGGACCGCGGCTTCTTCAAGTGCTTCGGCTGCGGCGCGGGCGGCGACGTCATCAAGTTCGTGCAGCAACTTGAAAACCTGAGCTTTCCCGACGCGGCTCGCGTGCTGGCACGTCGCGCGGGGATTGAACTCGAAGCCGAAAATCCCGCGGCGGCACGCGTGCGCAACGAAAAAGAGCAGATCTACGCCGCTAATGAACTCGCCGCGGCTTTCTTCCACCGAACGTTGCGCTCGTCGCCTGATGCCGCCGGAGCGCGCGCGTACGTCGAAGGCCGCGGCATCGCGCCGAACAGCGTCGAGACGTTCAAGTTAGGCTTTGCACCGGACGGCTGGAGCGGACTCGTCGACGAACTGCGACGGAGCGGCGTCGATCTCGACTTGGCGGTTAAAGCGGGGCTCGCGAAACCGAGCGAACGCGGCGGTTACTACGATTTCTACCGCAACCGCCTGATGATTCCGACGTACGCCTCCACCGGTGAAGTCGTCGCCTTCGGCGGCCGCGCGCTCGACGACTCGCTTCCCAAGTACCTGAACACTTCGACGACGCCGGTCTATACAAAAGGCCGCGGGCTCTACGCCCTCAACCTCGCGCGCCGCGCCGCGATGGATACCGAAGCGTTGATCGTCGTTGAAGGGTACCTCGACTGCATCGCGCTGCACCAGGCGAGCTTTGCCAACGCGGTCGCGTCCCTCGGCACCGCCTTCACACCGGAGCAGGGCGCCGAAATCCGCAAATACGCCGAACGCGTCTACCTGTGCTTCGACGCCGATGCGGCGGGTAGCGCCGCAACCATCAAGTCGATTAACGTGCTCAATAACGCCGGTTGCGCGGCCTTCGTCGTGCAACTGCCTTCGGGGGACGATCCCGATACGTTCGTACGCACCCAAGGTGCGGCTGCGTTTCGCGAACGGCTCGAGACGGCACTCGAAGCAACGCAGTTTGCGCTCGACGTTCAGATCGCCGACATCAAACGCAAGCGCCTACCCGCCTCGCAGGCAGAAACCGAAGCGGAAGCGATCGTTCGCGGCTTGCCGGCAAGCGAAGCGGATCGCTGGTACGTCTACCTCGCGCAGGGGCTCGGCCTCTCCGTCGAGGGCATCCGCACCAGCCGCTTTCGCGCCAACGCCGCCAACTTTGCGCCGCGGCCGCGCTTGGGCACTCCGCCGGGAAGCCCACAACCCGGCCGGCACATCGCACCGGCGGCCGAACCACCGCCGATCGAGCGCGAAGTACTCGCGGCCTTCGTGGACGAGCCGGCGCTCGTCGCCGAATATGCCGACTCGATCGACGCGGAGCTTTTCGGGGAGCCGCGCTATCGCGCGGTCTACGAGACGTTGCGTGCGCAAGGCCCTACCCTGATCGCAATCGCCGACGTCTACGCGGCGCTTGGCGACGACAGCGCGGCCGTGGCGTTGATCGTCGCTCTGCAGAAGCCCGATCGCTCTTCGCGGGTCCGCTTTCGCGACTCGGAGGCCCGCCGAGCGCATCTTAATGGCGTCGTAGAGCGTCTAAGAGAAGGACGTCTGGAGGCTCGCATGCGCGAGCTCGACGCTCGGCTGGCCGCCGCCTTCGCGAACGCTGAGCCCGTTGCGTCGTCCGAAAAAGACGAATACGACCGCTTAGTCGAAGAGTTGGAAAAACGCAAGAAGAAACGACTGGGGACAAGATAACCCGCGCCGCACCCCCGGCGTCACATTCGAACCGAAAGGAGGTGAGGAAGAACACTGTGGCTCGCAAGAAAACATCGGCCGCCGGGGCTACGGCGACCGCGTCCCAACCGAGCACCCCGGCGCTGCCGCTCGAAGAGCAGATCAAGAAGCTCGTCGAGCGCGGAAAAAAGCGCGGGTCGCTGACCTATGAAGAAATCAACGCCGTTTTCGAAAATGTCGAGGACGTCAGCACCGAGCGCATCGACGATCTTTTCGAAGAGATCGCGTCGATGGGCATCGAGGTCGTTGAAGAGCAAAAAGACGGCAAGCCGGCCGCCGACGAAAGCGCGGCTGACCCCTCCGCCGTTCCGGCGGGCATCTCGCTCGATGATCCCGTCCGCATGTACCTCAAAGAGATCGGACGCGTTCCGCTGCTTTCCATGGACGAAGAGAAGCAGTACGCGATGGCGATCGAAGCGGGCGAACTCGAAGCGCAAAAGAACGGGCACGCGCAAAACCGCGTCATCGAGCACGGCTTCGAATCCAAGCGCAAACTGACCGAAGCAAACCTCCGTCTCGTCGTGTCGATCGCGAAGAAGTACGTCGGCCGCGGCATGCTCTTCCTCGACCTCATCCAGGAAGGCAATCTCGGGTTGATCCGCGCGGTTGAAAAATTCGACTATCGCAAGGGCTACAAGTTCTCGACCTACGCGACGTGGTGGATTCGCCAAGCAATCACGCGTGCGCTTGCCGATCAGGCGCGCACGATCCGCATCCCCGTGCACATGGTCGAGACGATCAACCGCCTCATCAAAATCTCGCGTCAGCTGCTGCAAGAACTGGGCCGCGATCCGACGGTCGAAGAGATCGCAAACGAAATGGGGTTGACGCCCGAGAAGGTTCGCGAGGTCATCAAGATCTCGCAGGAACCGATCTCGCTCGAGACGCCGATCGGCGAAGAAGAAGACTCGCATCTGGGCGACTTCATCGAAGATCAGGAGGCGGTCGCGCCCGCCGAAGCGGCTTCGGTCATGTTGCTCAAAGAGAAGATGGCCGACGTCCTCAAGAACCTCACCGAACGCGAGCGTAAGGTGCTTGTTCTGCGCTTTGGTCTCGAGGACGGACATCAGCGCACGCTCGAGGAGGTCGGACAAGAGTTCGGCGTCACGCGCGAGCGCATCCGCCAAATCGAAGCCAAGGCGCTGCGCAAGCTGCGTCACCCGTCGCGCGGCAAAGCGCTCAAAGATTACTGGTCGAGCGAATAGTTCGAAGTGGCGCCGATGTTTGCGCTCGCGGTTGTCCTGCTCTTCGGAGCGGGAGGCGTGCCCGCGAGCCCGGCGCCCTCGGCGACGCCGAAGCAAGCGCTACGCATCATCGGGCGCGTTCACGCGGTCACCATGTTTTGCAAGGCCTTCCAGACGCACTTCAACGGCGCTGTCGGCCCGCTGCTATCAGCCGATACGCAGTTGAGCTACATCGACTTCACGCTCGGTAACATCGCGCCGCACTACCGCGAGCGCGCCCCCGAATTACTGCTGTACGACGATCGCGTCAAACTGATGCACTACCTCTCGGTGCTGCAACCGGCAATCCCGCAAGCGCAGGACGAGATCAACGCCTTGCGCGCAAGCGCGAAGACGGCAACGAATCCAGTCGACGCGAAAGCGACGCTGGACCTCGCTTCGCAGTTGCAACGCGCGCTCGACCATCAGCATCAGCTCGCGCTCGACTCCCTCGGCGTCGTGCACGCGATGATCGACGTCGCGACGAAAACCAATCTGACGTGGATTCCCAGCCAAAACGACAACGGGCCGCCGGCGTCGACTCAAGCCACCTCAGTGCTGCCGGGCGGTTACGATCCCGCGACGCAGAACGAACCGGCGAGTAAGCTCGACGTTCGCAATATTCTCGGCTTCTCAAAACAACTCGATCGTATCGGCGACGCCGAAGGCCAAGCCGCTCATAGCGCCGACGACCTCAATTCCCGCTGCTAGCGAGGCTCTTACATCGATTCGTCGTCGCCCTTGGGCGGGTTGACCGGCTTGACGTTGGGGTTTTTTTCGGCGAAGGGGCCGCTCGGATTACCGTCGACCCAAATCGATACGTCCCAGATCGCCGGAAACACCCAGGCGAATTTGACGCTGCTCGGGTTCTTCGCGATGCCGAGTTTGACGAGGTCGGCGGCGGTCGGAGCGTCGGGGTTTGCGCCGATGGCCGTCAACTTCTTCGGACTCGTCGCGCCGTAAGTCGTCGTACCGTTCGCCCCGGCGAGACCGTAATGGTCGTGTAGTCCGAACTTCTCCCAGCGTGACGGATCGATGTTGAACTTCGTCGGCCGATGGGCCGCATCGTACGGCACCGAATAATCGGCGCCGAGGAGATTTCCCTTTACATCGTACCAGAGCTGGCTTGGGTGCTCCGCATCGGCACTCGTCCAACGGCGATTCGCGTAGCTGATCGCGCCCGACTCGTCTTCGTTCGTGTACCGCACGTAACCCGACTTGATTGCGGCGTCCGGCGAACCGAAGCGAGCGTTGAGATCCGTGCTGATCTCACTAATGAACGGCTTCTCGGCGTTCGTGGGCTGACCCGAGAGTTTAGTCTCGGCGAGAACGCAGGCCGGCACGAGGGCCAGCGCGCAGGCGAGCAGGGCGAGTGTCGAGCGTCTGTTCATGCGTCGTGTTGCAGCGCGGTAGGCGACTGCACCTACTATCGGCCCGGCGATTGCGTGGGAGAGGGACCGGGCGTAGGTGGCCCCGGGGAATCCGAGGGCGCAACCGATGGCGAGGGCGACGGCGACGGTGTGGGCGGCAATGTCGGCCGTCCGCGCGGCAGCGGACGGGGCGGGGTGGGAGCCGGGGTGTAGAACGGCGCCGGCGTAATATCGGAGTGCGGCGCGTCGTATGTGCTGATGAACGGAAGCGGCGTCGCGAGGACCACCTTGCTGCGATCGCGGGCATCGATCGTGGCGGCCGTTTCGGCGCGCAGGATGCTGCCCGGCGGCAAGACGAGCTGACGCCCGGGCCGCAGTGCATGATAAATGATGTGATACGGGATGAAGATGTCGCCGATCGTATCGGTCGTCGCGCGCGTCGACTCTTGCCCCGCTGTTAGTTCAACGGTTAAGTATTCATGAACGGCACGGAGCGGCAACGGATGCGACCGACCCGGAAGCTCGAGCGGGTCGAGGTGAATCTGCACCGCGCCGGGGACGTCGCCCGACGCCGGCTTGCGGGTCGAGACGACTTCGAGCGTGCCTGGCGCTCCGGCCGGCGCCAGCGCCACGCCGTTGACCACGAGTGGGGACTGCAAGTGCATCCGGATCGTCGTTCCGGGCGCCGTCGAACTCGAGCTGATCCGGTCGTCAAGAACGAAATAGATGGGCGAACCAAAGGGTAAGGTGGCTGCGCCGATCGCCGGCGTCGGCGAAGGCGACGGGAGCAAGCGCCCACGCGGCGCCGCTGGCGGCGGGATCGCGAACGCGGCGGTCGTGCCGGCTGCCAAGATGGCGGCGAGCCCAAGGGGAAAGAGCCGCGAGGACCGGCAGGCCATCTTCTTAGGAGGCCTTCTTCTGGCTCGCTTCCCGAGCGGCGGCAGCGGCGGCTTTCTTACCTTCTTCAATCAAGGCTTTGACCTTCTGGCCGCCCTTTTGACCGATTTCCTCATAGAACTGCGGTCCGTAGCGATCGCGAGTCGATTCGCCACCCTTCTTGCCGCCTTTCTTGCCGATTTGCTCATAGAACTCGTGTCCGTGCGCGAGCTTAGTAGCCTCTCCGCCCTTGCGGCCGATAGCTTCGTAAAATTCCGGACCGTACTTACGTTTTACGGTTTCGCCGCCTTTTTGACCGGCTTCTCGAACGGTCATGCCGTTGCCGGTCTTGCGTTTGGGCGTGGTCGACATCATGGTTTACCTTCCGGGGAAAACTCGGCGTTCGCTCTGACAAGGGACGCGAGCGCTACGCCTTCCATTACATAACGCGCGAGCGCCGAAGAAAGTTGGTTAGAAAGCGTGAAGCTGGCCGTTACCTTCGCCCTAGCGGCAACTCTGGGAGCGGGCTGGCAACTCGGGCACGCAAGGGCTGCTACCGACCCGTTCCGCGACGTCGAGACAGCGGAACTGCATCGTACGCTCACGCCGGCCGTCATCGCGGCCCTCGATGCCGAACCCCGTCTAGCGGCGCGAGCCGCACTCGCGCTCGGCCGCATCGGCGACCCCGCCGCCGCGGCGCCGCTCCGGAGCCGCCTCGCCGCCCACGATCCGGGGCTACGCGCGATGTCGGCCTACGGGCTTGGCCTCTTGCGAGACGCGGGCGCCCTCGCCGGCGAACGAGCCGCACTGCGCTCCGACCCGAATTCGGCGGTGCGTTACGCGGCTGCCGACGCGGTCGGGCGCATCATCGCGGAACATCCCCCGCTTGCCGGCCGGAGCGCCGCAACCGACCTTCAGATCGTGGCGCGCTTGGATTCCGACCCGTTTGTGCGGGCCCATGCCGTCACTCAGCTGGACGCGTTTGCCAAGACGACGTTTGCCGCGGCGACCGCACGCGCGCTCGAAGGCATCCTGCGGGACGAGCGCGACCCCGACGTGCGGTGGCATGCGCTGTGGACGCTCTATCGCGGATACGCGACGCATGCGGACCCGACGTTCCTGCGAGCGGCCCTGCGCGATCCCCAGGAACTGGTGCGTGTCGAAGCGCTGCGGGCTTGGGGGCGCCGGACCGACGGCGACGCGGCTACGTTCGCGGCACTGGCGGCAAACGACCCGTCGTGGCGTGTGCAGCTCGAGGCACTTGAGACCTTGCGACGCTTGCACCATCGGGCGCCGACGCAACACCAAACGAGCATCCCGCCGTTCGTGCACCTCCCGCCGCTTCCGCGAACGACCGACGCGACGGCGACGCCGCGGCCGGTACCGGCGCCTCAGGCGGGAGCGCTGCGCGCCCCGGACCCTGCTACCCTCTCGCTGCCCGACTTCGAGCCGCCCACGGACGCGCGCGCCATGAACGGTTACAGCGCGACGCACGGTGCGCTCTCAGAGCGGCACCCTCGTGTGTTGATGCGTACGACCAAAGGTGACGTGGTGCTGCGTTTCTATCCCGAGTGGGCACCCTCGACGGTCGCGAATTTCCTCGCTCTCGCCGAGCGCGGCTATTACGATCACAACCGCTGGTTTCGGATCGTGCCTGATTTCGTCGACCAGACGGGCGACGCGCACGATAACGCCGATGCCGAGCCCGGCTTTACGATTCCCGCCGAAGAGAATCCAATCGAGCAGCGCACGGGCATCATTGCAATGGGACTCGACTACACGCGCGATCGCCCCAAGCGCGATTCGGCCGGCACGCAGTTCTACCTGACGCTATCGCCGCAGCTACACCTCAATCGCGCCTTCACGGCGTTCGGTGAAGTCGAACGCGGCAATGCCGTGCTGGCCCACCTCATCGAAAGCGACCGAATCATCGACATCCGTCGTATCGGCGACCGGTAACCGTTGCAGTTTTTCGCTCGCTTTGCGAGGAACGACGGCGGCATGCGTGACTGTTTTCGTACGCTCGTCGCCTGTGCGCTCATCGCGGGGTCGGTAACTGCGTGTGCGCGCGGCGATCGACCCGCGTACATGAAGATCGGAACCAAAAAGCTCCCGACTGCAAACTCCATCAAAATGAGCGTGCTTTCGCCGGGCGACTTGCAACCCATGAGCGCAACCGTGCGCGAGAAACGGAACAGCGTGGTGCTGCAAGTCGTGCAAGGCGGCAACACCACGGCAAAGCCGGTCGAAGTCGACCACGGCAAGTGTCCGAACCCCGGCCGCGCGCAATACCGCTTACCGCCGTTCCGCGGCAATCAGTATCAGGCCGTTCTCAAGGGAACGAAAGTCAGCGATCTTCTCGATGGCAATCATGCGCTCGCAATCTATGCCAGTAACGGCCGCCGCCGTACGACCTACGCCTGCGGCGACTTGAACCCGCCCAACGCCTTACAGCACTGAAAGCTGGCGTAGTTTATGCGCCACTGCTACGTCCGGTAGACTGATGTCGCGCAAAAAACGACCCCATACCTAGGAAGGTGTCGGACTTTGTCCGACACCCGACGACGGGCGGCTTGCGGCGTAGCCGCAAACGCGATGGATTCGGTCAAACCGAATCCACTAGAGGAAGCGTAAGGACTGCCTTTTAGCGTGCGACGAGCGAGCGTAGGGCGAAAAGGGCGTTTTCTTTGCGTTCGGTGATGCGCCGGTAGAAATAGCCGGCCCAGTGCGTGCCGAAAGGGACGTACACGCGCACGTTGTAGCCTTCCCGTGCGAGCGTACGTTGCAGGGCCGGGCGCAAACCGAAGAGCATTTGAAACTCGAAGCGTTCTTTGCCGATCCCGCGTTCGGCCGTGTAGGCTTTCACCGCGTCGATGAGGCGCTTGTCGTGCGTCGCGATGCCGGGATAGTTTCCCCGAAGCATCAGCGCTTCGGCCATTCGTGCATACGCGAGACGAATCGACGGCATGTCGTGGATCGCGACGGCTTCGGGTTCGGAATAAGCACCTTTGCACAACCGCACGCGCGCGCCGAGCGCAATTGCACGCTCGACATCACCGGGCGACCGTTTAAGGTATGCTTGAATGACCGGCCCGACGTTCTTCGTTTGGGCAAATGTGCGCTCAAAAACGCGCAAGGTCGCTTCGGTGACGGCGGAACCTTCCATATCGATGCGCACGAACGGATCGGACAGTGGTTGCGCGCGCTCGATGATATCGCCGAGCAATTCCGCGCAGCGTTGTTCATCGACGAGTAACCCAAGCGCAGTCAACTTCACCGACACGTTCGATCGCACGCCGGAGTCCGCAATGGCGCCAAGCATCTCGAGATACGTATCGCGCGTACGTTCGGCTTCGCGCAGATCGGTCGTGTCCTCGCCGAGAAAGTCGAGCGTCGCGCTTAGTCCGTCGGCATTGAGCGCGCGGACTGCGGCGATGGCCGAGTCGATGCTTTCACCGGCCACGAACCGTTTTGCGAGAAAGAAAAACCGCCTCTGAAAGGTCGAGTTCGGAGCCAGTAGACGATCGATGACGGCCATCGAGGCGAGCGCGTTCGACGGGTTCATCGGCCATCCCGCAGACGATGGCTCCCGCCGGAGTTAACCAGTCCCCGTGGAATGAATTCGCGTGCGACGACATTTCCGGGCCACGACGCGGCGTTAAGGCCCAATGTACCCACCGCGGCAGCAATATCCGTCCGGCTCTCTCTTTCGGATGATGAAGGGACCTCTCATCGTGCTGGTCATCTTCATCCTCGTCATCTTCGCGGTGGACAGGCTGATACTGACCCAGAAGTCGCCCGGTAGATCGCCCGCGATGGTCGCCCTCGACCACCTACGCCATCACGATGTCAAGCGTACCACGATCGCCGCTACGGCGATCAGCCTTGAACTCAAAGACGGCACGACGCTGCGAGAGCGCATTCCGGCCGATCGCGACCTGTGGCCATTGCTGCAGAGCAGCGGCGCCGACATCGCGGTCGTTCGCGGCGACGCAGCGAACGAATCGAGTCCCTTGGTCAGCATCGTGCTCCGATTTCTCCCGATTTTTGTGATGGCGCTGCTGCTGCTCTTCATCCTACGTCGCGCCCGACAATCCGCACGCTAACGAAACGCGTCCGAAGCGGAGGCGCCGCTACAAGAGCCGCCTTCGTAGCAGCGTTGCGGCGGCGATGGCGAGCGCGGTGAGAACGACGAAAGCTTCGGCCAGTGCGAGGGCGCGCGGTATGCCGTCGGCCGAAAGCGCGACGACGAGTTCGATCGGCAGCGACGTTGGATGGTATGCGAGAAGCGAGGTCGCGCCGTATTCGCCGAGCGCACGTAGCCAGGCGAGCAGGACGCCGGCTGAGATGCCCGGCGCCGCGGCGGGGAGTGCGATGGTCAGCAGAACGCGTAGCGGAGAGGCGCCGAGCGTTCGCGCCGCTTCTTCGAGCGTACGGTCCGTGTCGGCGAATGCGGCGGCAGCCGCGATTGCGACGAACGAGCCCGAGACGAAGAACTCAGCGATGATGACGCCGAGTAAGGAGTCGACGACCGCGATGTCGTGTCCGGCGAGGAAAGCACCGAGCGGGGCGTTGCGGCCGAGCAGCCCGAGCAGCACGATTCCGGAAGCTACCGGCGGCAGTGCGATCGGGAGCGCAAGCAGGAACAGTGCGATGGCGCGCCAGCGCCCGCCGGAACGGGCAATCGCGTAGCCTGCCGGAACGCCGAGCACGGTCGCTAGCGTCACCGCGCAGAGCGACGCGATGAGCGACGTGCGTAACGCATCGGCCGTCTCCGGCCGAGCGAGCGCTGCGGCAAGCGACGGCCCGGGTACGGCAAATGCCAACGTCGCCAAGGGCGCGAGCATCAGAAGCAGCAGCGCTCCCAGAGCCCCGCGGACGAGCGGCATGCGGTTAGAGTTTGTCGGGCTTTGCCCGACCTCCACCCCTGTCATGATTCGGCGTAGCCGAATCGTGCACGGATTCGGCGGAGCTGAATCCCGTTAGCCTCGGCCGCCCGTCCGCACGAAGCCTGCAAAGAAAAGTTAACCGGTTTTAGCGTGCCGGGGCGAGGCGACCCATCGGGGTGCACGAATAATCTCGAAGCGTGAACAGGGAGTCAAGTGGCGCCGGGCGTTCCAAGCGTGTCCTAATCGCGGACGACGACTCTGCCGTGTGCGCTTTGTTGCGCGTCGCACTTCGGCCGCTCGCCGAGGTGACGACGGTGCCCGACGCGGAGGCTGCGCTCGCCTTACTCGCTAACGAGTCGGCCTACGATGCGATCATTTCCGATTTCATGCTCCCGGGCATCAGCGGGCTCGAATTCGTCGAACGGGTCCGGCGCGAGCGCCGTTCTCGCGTTCCGATCCTGATGATCAGCGGGCATGGGGCGCTCGGCATCGGGGAACGCGCGCGCGCGGCTGGGGTCGACGCATTTCTCGATAAGCCGTTCACGCTCGCGCAACTGCGCGGCACCGTCGTCACCCTGCTCAGCCAAAACAACGCCCGCGTAGCGTAAGAAGGCGCGGCAAGACTCGCGGTGTTCGACGCGGCTTTCGGCGTCGCGCTCCTGGCGTTGTCGCTGGCGCTCGACGTCTTTGCGGTCAGCATCGGCGTGGGGGTCGGTGGAAACGTCGACCGCTCGGGAAAAATTCGGATCGGCGTTGCCTTTGCGCTAGCGGAAGTCGTGATGAACCTGCTCGGCGCGCTGCTCGGCTCCCTCGTCGGGAAAGCCGTCGGCGACGTCGCCGGCTATTTCGGCTTCGTCGCGCTTATCGGCGTCGGAATTTACATGATCGTCGAAGCCGTGCGCGATGCCGGAGAGGACTTCAACCTCTCGCACGGCTGGGGGCTTTTGCTCGCGTCGCTATCGATCAGCCTCGATTCGCTCGGCATCGGGTTTTCGATCGTCTACATACGCGTCCCACTGGCCGTAACGTTGGCTGCGATTGCAGTCGCGTCGATCGTCTCCACGACGCTCGGACTTCGTTTCGGCGCTTCGTTCGGTAAGCGGGTCGGCGAATATGCCGGAATCGTCGCCGGTATCGTCTTGATGGTGACCGGCGTATTGTTTCTGGTACTCAAGTACTTTCACGTCGCATGACGTGCGAACGCGCCGTGTGGGCGGCGAGCGCACTGTACGCGATCGTCTACGGTATGCTCGGCTGGGACCGCTATGCGACGTACCACTCGGGCTCGGATGTGGGCCTGTTCACGCAGACGATCGCGTCGGCGTTCGCCGGATTCACGAACACGACCGAGGGCGGCAGTCACTTCACGTTTCACTTTTCACCGATACTTTTCGCGTTGGCGCCGCTCGTCGCCGCGGCGCACTCGTCGCTCGCGCTCGTCGCGCTGCAAGCGATCGCCGGAGCGCTCGTGGCCCCGCCCCTCTTCTTGGTCGCGAGGAAGCGGCTGCCGGAGCGGGTCGCGCTTGCGCTCGCGGTTATCGCGCTGCTCTACCCGCCGCTCGCCGGGGTCGTCTTTGCCGACTTCCACGAGAACGTGTTGACGCCGGCCCTGACGCTTTGGCTCTTGTGGGCGCTCAATGCGCATCGCTTCGCGCTTGCAGCACTGTTCCTCGTGCTGTTGCTCGGCGTGAAAGAAGATCAGGCGACCATCCTCGGTTTTGCGGCGCTCGTCGGTCTTGCATGGTATGCGCGCAAGAGAGACCGCGCCGGCATGGCGTTTGCGGCGGCCGGCTTCGCTGTCTCAGTCGCCGTTTTCGTCGGCTTCTTCGAACTCGTGCGGCCGCTCGCCGGGGCACACGACGTCTGGGGACCGACGCACTTCTACACGTGGAGCCGCATCGTCGATCCGCGCGGAAGCGCGCCGTGGTGGTCGATCGGCAGGCCGGCCTATTTTCTCGAAGCCCTCGTGCCGCTTGCGTTCGTGCCGCTCGGTTCGCCGGCGTTCGTTCTCGCATTGCCGGGCTTCGTCGAAGTACTGGGCTCTCACGAATCGATCACATACACGATGGGCCAGCACTACGCCGCCGTTTGGATTCCGTACGTGCTCTTTGCCGACGCACTCGCGCTCGCGCGTCTGCACGCGCGGTCGCCGCGCGCCGCGCGGGGATTCGTTCGGGCGTCGCTTACGCTGTGCGTGCTCGTGCTCGTGTTCGCGAGCCCGACGCATTGGGGCCATTACCTTCGGTTACGTGACCGCAACGATGCAGCGCTCGACCGCGTGCTCGCGCAGCTTCCGGGTGACGCGGCCGTCGGCGCTCCCGACGAAATCTACGCGCATCTCGGGTTCGATCCAAACGCGTCGCTCGGACTCGTGCGGCAGCCACGCCTTGTGATCGTAGACAGGCGGCATATGGACTCAGCGCTTGGTTCGGCCATGCGATCGCAACTGCGCGGAGGTAGCATGCATGCAACGTATCAGCTGATATCCGATACCGAGGGCATCGAAGTATATCGTAGACGCTGACGAATTGCGTTGACTGCATTGCTCGCGCGCGGTGCCGGCGGCGTTCTATTTGTCGTGGCGCTGCGCTAACTTGGAGGGCCTCGTGGCGGCGCCGGAGAGCACCACGCCGGCGCGGAAAGCGTCTGTAATGGACGTCGCTGCGGCACTTCTCGCGCAAGCGCGCGACATCGGCAAGTCATCGCTCGCGGTCGTTGGGACGAGCAAAAACGCCGGTAAGTCGGTCGTCGTGGCGGCCCTTGCCGACGGCCTCGCGCGGGAAGCGACGCCGTTTGGACTCGCGTCGCTCGGACGCGACGGCGAAAGCGTCGACGCACTCGAAGGTACCCCGAAGCCGCGCTTCTGGCTGAGCCCAGGAGCGACGTTCGCAACCGCCGCGGTCCTGGTTCCGCGTTCACCCGCGGTGGAGATCGTTGCGGTAACGGCGGAACGCTGTGCGCTCGGCCCGATCGTCGTCGCGCGTTCGCGCGTTCCCGGGTACGTCGAGATCGCGGGACCGCCGAGCGCCGCGGCCTTGCGCCGCATCGTGACGGCGTTACGCGCACTGTGCGGTTTCGTGCTGATCGACGGCGCCGTCGATCGCGTCGCAGCGCTGCGCGGCGGAGAAGACGCGATCGTGGTCGCAGTCGGCGCCGCTACCGCGCCAACGTCGTCACGCGCGGCCGACGATTGTGCGGCGCTGGTCGCGAAGTTGCGCTTGCCGCAGTGCGACGACGCGCGCGACTCTGTGGCGCTGGAGGGCGCGTTGACGGCCGCCGAAGCAGCGACGTTCGCGCGCGCGGGAGAACGGCGCCAGATCATCGTGACCGATCCGACGCAGGTCGCCTTCGGCGGCCGCACATTTCTCGAACTCGCGCAGCGGCTGAATTTGCGCTGCCGCGAACCGTTGCACCCGATCGCGTGCAGTGTCGCATCGCTCGGCCCGGAGCGCGCCTTCGAACCGCGTACGTTCGCGCATGACATTGCTTTACGCACGCGACTACCCGTCTACGACGTGTACGCAAACCTGCGGACGGAAGCGGCGTGAACCCGCTCTGGGATGCAGCGAGCGGAGACGCGATCGGGGCCGACTGGTTGCGCACCTCGCTCGCGCCCGGCGGCGACTTCGGACGCCGCGCGCGCGCCGCCGAACGGCCGCTTCACCGCGGCGATGAAGTGCGAGCCCGCAGCGAGATCGCTCGCGTCGCTGCGGCGGCGCGAGCGGTCGATCGTACACGGCTGCGGGCTTTGCGCTCGGCCCTCACAACCGCGCCCGATCCCTCCGCACTGCTGGCGCGCGCCGCAGCCGGAGGCGTCCTCGACGATGTCGATTTCTTCGAGCTTTCACGCTTCCTCGAAAGCCTCGGCGAGATCGCGACGCTCGCAAGCGATGCGATCTTTGCGGACTGGCGCCCGGAGGTTGCGGACGGCGGATTACGGACCGAGTTGGAACGCGGACGAACGTCCGCGCGAACGTTCTATCTCGACGATGCCTACGCGCCCGAACTTACGGCCGCACGCGCGCGGAGCCGAAGCGCGCAAGCAGCGTTCGATGTGGCGCGTTCGAATCTGGCGCAAAACGCCGCTCGCTATGCCGGCATCGAACACGTGCGCGACGGCGAGTTCGTGCTGATGCGGGATCGTCTGAGTGGTCCTTTGCCGATCGAGATTCGCGTGGTGCGGGAGGCGCCGACGTATCTGCTGTGTGAGTTGGCGCTCGACGATGTGGCGCTTGAAGTCCAGGCGCGCCGCGACGCAGCGGCGGCGCGTGTCGCCGAAGCGGAAGAAGCGGTTCGGTTACAACTTTCGCGGCGCGTGGCGGCGGTTGCGCCCGCGCTCGGGCGCGCCTGCGAAGTACTCGGCGCGCTCGATCTGTTCGTTGCGCGCGCGCTGTTCGCACAGCGTTATGCGTGCGTCGTTCCCGACATCGTCGAGCGCGCGGAAATTGTCTTCGATGAGGCACGTTATCTGCCGCTTGCGATCGCACTCGAAGAGCGCGGACGCCATTATTCGCCGCTGAGCCTCGACCTAGCGGGCGTGGGCGTCGTCACGGGGCCGAACATGGGCGGTAAGACTGCGGCGCTACGAACGGTCGGATTCCTCGTGGCATGCGTGGCGCTGGGCGTTCCGGTCCCTGCCCGCGCGGGGCGCGTGCCGCTCGTCGATGAGGTCACATGGCTCGGCATCGGTGCAGCAGCCGCGCCCGATGCTCTCTTGTCCGCCTTCGCTTCTGAGATCGTCGAACTTCAAGCGTTGCTAGAACGGCAAAGGTCGCATGCTCTCGTGCTCGTCGACGAATTCGCGCGCACCACCTCGCCCCGCGAAGGTCGTGCGCTTCTCGTGGCACTCCTCGCAACGCTGCGCGCACGCGGTTCGCTCGCGCTCGCCTCCACCCACTTCGAACGCGTTGCCGAAGCCGTCGGGGCAGCGCACTACGCGACAGGTGCCGTCGCCGCGATCGCCGACGATGCGGCGAAGCTGGAGCTCGACGCGGCGCTGGGGCGTATCGCTCGGGCGATGGACTACCAGCTGCGCGCGGTCACGGCAGATGCGCCCCCGAGCGCTGACGCGCTCGCTCTAGCCGATGCTCTCGGCCTCGACCGCGAGCTCTTGGAGCGAGCACGCGCGGAATTGCGGCGGTGAGCCGTGAATCCCGCGGCATGGAACCGTTGATCATCACGGTCGCCGCCGTCGGCGCGGAGATCACTTCGGACCAGACCCCGCACTTGCCCGTCACGCCGGAGCAGCTCGGTGAAACGGCGGCGCTTTGCCAGGCCGCGGGGGCCGCCATGATCCATGTGCACTGCCGCAACGACGACGGCACGAACACAAGCGACGTCGCTCGGTTCGAAGCCGCTTACGCCTCGATCCGCGCGCGCAGTGACTTGATCGTGCAGTTCACGACCGGCGGTGCGATCGGGATGTCGGCGGCCGAGCGGGCCGCACCGCTGCGGTTGCGGCCCGAGATGGCGACATTGACGTGCGGCACCGTTAATTTTGGTGACGGTGTTTTCCAAAACGATTTACCGCTGATGCGCGGCATCCTCGCAACCATGCTGGACCACGGCGTGCGGCCGGAACTGGAAATCTTCGACGCGGGGCACCTGACCAATGCGAAACGGTTAGCGAGCGAAGGTTACTTGAGTTTTCCGCAGCACGTCGACTTCGTGCTTGGCGTTCCGGGCGCACTGGACGGCACGGTGCGCAACCTCACGTTCCTCGTGGACTCGCTGCCGGAGCGCTGTACGTGGTCGGTTGCCGGCATCGGGCGCACGCAGCTCCCACTCGCGACCGTCGCACTTGCGATGGGTGGCCACGTGCGGGTCGGCCTCGAGGACAACCTCTACTATTCCAAGGGCCGCCTGGCGCGCAACGACGAGTTGGTCGCGCGCGTCGCCCGCATCGCGGCCGAACTCGGACGCCCGGTCGCGACCCCCGCGCAAGCCCGTCAGACGCTCGGTCTCGCGCAACGGCCGTCGGCCGCTCTCGTGCGCTGAGCGCGCCGCTAATCATGCAGAAAGGGCGGAGATCGGAGGGGCTGACACGCTCGTAGGGTTGTCCCGCCAGGAATAGGAACGCGCCGTTAAGTAATCGACGCGCACTCGAATCGGCCCGGAGGGCGCGCTTCAACTGCTCACCTACATCATCCGCAGGATCTTGGAGGCCATCCCTCTCCTCCTGCTCATCTCGATCATTCTGTACTGGATCCTGAGCAATGCGCCGGGCGGTCCGCTCGCGCCGTACTTGCAAAATCCGCACATCACGGCCGCCGATATCGCGCGGCTCAAACACAACTTCGGGCTCGATCAGCCGCTACCGATTCGGTACCTGCACTGGCTCGGCATGGTCGTGCAGGGCCACCTCGGCTATTCGACCTCGAACTCCGAAGACGTGGTCACCGCGATCGTCGAACGCATGCCCGCCACCTTGTTGCTAATGGGATGTTCGTTTGTGCTATCGTTGATCATCGGCGTTGCATTCGGCATCTTCGCGGCGATCAGACCGTATTCGACCGGTGATTACGTGGTGACGACGTTCGCGTTCTTCGGTCAGTCGATGCCGGTCTTTTGGTTTGCGTTGATGCTGCAGCTCGCGTTTGCGGTCAGCGGCGTCACGGCATTCGGATACCACTTCGCGCTCCCGTCCGCCGGCATCTCGTCGAGCGACAACTTCGACATCGGCGACCGCGCGCAGCATCTCGTCCTGCCGGTTATCGTGCTCAGTCTGCTCTATATCGCGACCTGGAGCCGTTTCACGCGCAGTTCGATGCTCGAAGTCGTCCGGACCGACTACATGCGCACGGCGGCGGCCAAGGGACTCAACCGCATGCAGATCATCTTCCGCCACGGCCTCAAGAACGCATTGATCCCGGTCGTGACGATCATCGCACTTTCGTTGCCGGGACTCGTCGCGGGCGCCGTCGTCACCGAGACGATCTTCGCGTGGCCGGGCATGGGGCGCTTGTTCTTCAACGCGCTCGGACAGCAAGATTTCTCGCTTCTGATGGGCTACCTGATGATGGTCTCGGTGCTCGTCGTGTTCTTCAACATCCTTGCCGACGTTGCGTACGCGTGGCTCGATCCGCGCGTGAAGTACAACTGAAAGCGTAGAGGAGAGTAGCGTGGCGACGACCCTTGTCCCCGGCACGCTTGCCGCGCCGGTCCCCGACGACGAGTTCCGGCTCGAACGCCACGGCGTCTGGAAGCGCTTCCGCAAGCATCGGTTAGCGCTCGTCGGCGCCGTCGTCATCATCTTCATCGCGCTCATCGCAATCTTCGCGAAGTTCCTGGCGCCGGCCGATCCCAACTACATCGATCAAGTGAACTGGCAAGGCACGCCGCTTGCGCCCGGGGTTGCCCATCACATCTTGGGAACCGATGAGAACGGACGCGATCTGTTGTCGCGCTTGATGTTCGGAGCGCAAATTTCGCTGACGGTCGCGTTCTCCGCGGTCCTCATGGAACTGACCATCGGCACGATCGTCGGCGCCATCGCCGGCTACTACGGCGGCTGGACCGACTATGCGCTGATGCGCGTGACCGACGTCTTTCTCTCGATTCCGCTCTTGCCGCTGTTGCTCGTGTTGACCGCAATCGTCGCCGCTTCGTCAAACAAGGCGGCGCTCGGCTTTGGAGTGATCGTCGTGATCATCGGCGGAACGTCGTGGCCCGCGGTCGCGCGTCTCGTGCGCGCGTCGTTCCTAAGTTTGCGCGAAAAAGAGTTCTGTGAGGCCGCGCGGGCGCTCGGTAACCGCGACGGCCGGATCATCTTCCGGCACCTGCTGCCCAACGCTGTCGCGCCGCTGATCGTGCAAGGCACGCTCGAGATCGCGAACGTGATCATCCTCGAGTCGACGCTGTCGTTTCTCGGCTTCGGAATCCAGCCCCCCACGGCATCGTGGGGCAATATGCTCGCCAACGCCGAGTCGAACATGGCGATTGCCCCGTGGGTCGCGATCTTCCCCGGCCTGTGCATCCTCGTCACCGTGCTTGCGATCAACTACCTCGGCGACGGTCTGCGTGATGCACTCGACCCCAACATGAAGTAATTTGCGGGCTGCGCTCTTCATCGCGCTGTCGCTCGCGGGATGCGGCGGTCGCGTTCCCTCGCCGATCGCGCCATCATTCGGCCCAGTCAAACTGAGCCAAGGAGTTGCCTACCTCGGAACGAGCGACGCCTGCTTCAAGACGATGGCCGACAACTGTCGGCGCGCACCGAATGTGGGCTTTGATATCGGCGTGTCGCAAGATGGTAATGGTTCGAATTTTCAAGCGAGAAGCTCGGATCCCGCTGTCGTCACCGGTTCCGTGTCGATGCTTGGGCCCGGCGGTGTAGGATCGCCCGGGATCGCGCTCGATCCGCACAAAGCTGGAATGGCGACGCTCACGATCAGCGGCAGCAACGGTGCGACGGCACTCCTCCCCGTTATTGTCACGACCGTATCGACGATGACCGTCACGCTGAACGGCTTCTCGTCGGCTACCGCCCTCACGTTCTCGGTCATGGCTCCCGTCAGCCCGGCATGTCCGGGATTCAGCGGCGGATACATGTTTGACGCTCCGGCACCCTCACAGCATTCGAAGAGCATCATCCTTGGGAACTTTCCCGCCATGGGGAACGGACCATCAAGCAACTGTCTGTTCTCGACCATCACCGTTATCGTCAGAGACAATTCTTATGTGACACTGGCACAGAAGACCGTTCACATTCCGATCGTTCTCGGCCAAGACAACCCGACATCCATTACGGTCCCGTAGCCCGGTGCTCGACCCCGCAAGGCGTTCGGATGTCGATAAGACGGCTTTACGACTCGGATGCCACACGCGCGGCATGAGCGTCTGCCGCTGGAGTCCGCGAATCGCCGGCCGTCTCGTCGATTCTGACGTGTTCGGCGTCGATCGTGCCGCCCGATAACACGAGGCCGCGTTCGAGGGCGTTCTCCAGTTCCCGTACATTGCCGGGCCACGGACGATCCCGTAGAACGTCCAGGGCTTGCGCGGTGATCGAGACCGTTCGGCCGTCGCGCGCGGCCGCTCGTCGCAGCATTGAGGCGACGAGCATCGGAATATCGTCACGCCGTTCGCGTAGCGGCGGCAGCGCGATCTCGACGACGCTAAGACGGTAGAAGAGATCCTCGCGAAACCGTCTGGCCGCTACTTCGCGCTGCGGATGCCGGTTGGACGCTGCTACGATGCGGGTGTCGATGCGGATCGTCTTGTTGCCGCCTAGCCGCTCGACTGTGCGTTCCTGCAGCACGCGCAGCAGTTTTGCTTGCATCGCAGTCGAGATGTCGACGACCTCATCGAGGAACAGCGTTCCGCCGGCCGCCGCTTCGAAGCGGCCGATGCGCTGCGCGACGGCGCTCGTAAAGGCGCCCTTCTCGAAGCCGAAGAGTTCAGCTTCGAGGAGCGGTTCGGGTACGGCGGCGCAATTCACGGCTACGAACGGGCCGCTCGCGCGCGCGGAATACGTATGAATCGCTCGGGCGACGAGTTCTTTTCCCGTGCCTGATTCACCGACGATCAGAACGGTCGCGTCGCTTTGTGCCACGCGGCCGATGCGTTTGAAGACCGCCTGCATCGCCTGGCTTGCTCCGACGATCGGCTCGCTCGACACGCGAGCGTCGCCCGGGCCGTAGGCGATCACGTCGCGACTCGCCCGTTTGCGGGCGATAGCCGTTCGCAGCGAGGCCAACAACGTATCGAAGTCGATCGGCTTCTGGATGTAGTCGTCGGCGCCGGCACGCATTGCTTCGATGGCACGCGAGCCGCTCCCGAAGGCCGTCATTACGATCGTCGGCGGCAACGCCCGACGGATCGCGAGTTCGTCGAGCAGCGTCTGTCCGTCACCGTCGGGCATCTTCAGATCGAGCAACATCGCGTCAATGCCGCTGGCGCCGAGCGACGCACGCGCGTGCGCGATGTCGGCCGCTTCGGTGACCGCATAGCCGTCGCTGCGCAAAAGTTCGGCGAGCGCCTCCCGTGCGCCGTGGTCGTCTTCGACGATGAGGATCCGTTCGTTAGCCATGTTGTACTCCGAGGAAGCGGATGCGGAATTCGGTGCGGCCCGGTGCGCTCGCGACGTCGATGGTGGCGCCGTGCGCGCGCGCGATCTCATGCGCGATTGCGAGTCCGAGGCCGGTACCCGCCGGTTTTGTCGTATAGAAGGGTTCGAAGATTTGCGAGGCATCGCGTTCGGCGATACCGCCGCCGCTATCGGCAATCGAGAGCACCGGGCCCGTCGATAATTGCACGTCGATCACGCTTTGGGGCGGCGCCGCGTCGATGGCGTTGGCGAGAATGTTGATCGCCAGTTGCACGAGGCGGCCCTCGTCGCCGTAAACGATCGTATCGGTCGCGGTGCAGCCGAAGCGAACGGTGCGCGCCCGCGCGAGCGCGTCGGCTTCGAGCGCGTCGACGGCACGGTGCGCAACGTCGCGCAGATCGACGCGGTTGGCCGTGACCGGGCCGTCACTGCCGACGGCAAGCATCCCGTTGACGACGGCGTCGAGCCGTTCGATCTCGGCCCGAAGTTTCGCCGCGGGCTCATCGAGCCCGTTGCCAAGCCGCCTGCGCAAGAGGTCGACTTGCAAGCGCAAGGCGTTGAGCGGATTACGAATCTCGTGGGCGGCATTGGCGGCCAGCCGCCCGATCGCCGCCAGCCGTTCGCTACGCTGCGCGAGCGCCTCCGCGGCAGCGCGGCGTTCCGACATCGTCGTGACCGCGCGCGCGATCGCTCCGAAGTCGCCGCGTGGAAGTTGGGGATGCGCCGCCGGATCGGCCTCGAGGGTACCGATCGCGACGAGCACGCGCTTGGCATCGCGCCGAATGATCCAAACGATCCAGGCACCGATCCCGACCAGCGCAAGGCAGCACGCCGCCGCCGCCGCGATCAATGCTGTCAACGCTTGCGCGCCGTGCAAAACCGAAGCGGCAATGCGTTCGCGCGCCCAAGCGACGCCGCTGTGATCGGCAAGCGGAGCCGCATCGATCGCCACCAAATCGCCGCTGGGAAGCGCGACCGTTGCAGAGCGTAAGCTGCTCAGGCGTTCCGCCGAGTGAGCCAGCGCCGCGATCGCCGTCCGTTCTCGGACATTGGCTACGCGTTGCGGCGCATCGGCGACGATTCCGCCCGAATCGAGAAATAAGCCGCCGTCGACGCCTTCGTTATCGCCGATCGTTGCGATCACGACGCGCCGCCCGTATCCGTCGAGCGTCGCGCGGGGCAGCGGAACCGCGAGGTCACTGCGCAACGTCGTAATTTGTGCGCTGTACGCGGCACTGATGCGCCGCGCTACGACTCCAAGCAAGCCGTGCGCGCGGCCGACGACATTCGCATCGGCCGAGCGTAGCGTCGTGCCGAGCGCCACGACCGCAAAGAGCACCGCCACGACGGCGAGGGCCACCATCGCCGCAAAGGCTCGCGCCAAGTTCACGTGCGGCCTCGCTTACGCGATGACGCAAGGCCCAGTTCGTGCCGGTATTTCGCGACGGTTCGCCGCGCGAGCCGAATGCCGCGCAGGCGCAGGGCACGCGCGATCGCCTCATCGGATAATTGCGGTAACGATTCGACCAGCTCCAGGACCCGGTTGCGCACGGCGACCGTGGTAAAGCCGACCGCACCGGGGCGTCGCGCAATCAACGAACGCACGGAAATCGTCCCGAACGGCGTGGCTGCGTAGCGGGCGGCGATCGCGCGCGAGATCGTCGACTCCGCGCACCCGACTTCACGCGCGAGTTCACGACCGGAAAGCGGAACCAGTTCGCGCGGATCGCCGCCGCTGATGAAGTAGCTGCGCTGCCGGTCTAGCAGTGCGATTGCCAGGCGTTCGAGCGTCGTTTTGCGCCGCGCAGCGCATCGACGATCAAACGCGCGCGCGAGCGCGCCAGGCGCATCGGTTCCGACAGATCGCGCGTCATTTCGAGCGACGCAAGGCGAATGTCGGGCCAGAAGCGTCCGTCGATGCTCGCGCGCAAGGTGTCGCCGTCACGTTCGATGACGATCTCGGGAAAGACGCGGTCGACCGTGCGAGCGAAGTCGCGGGCCGGATCGGGATCGCAAACGCGCAGCCGCCGTAAGGCGCTCCCGAGGTCATCGGGGCCCAGCCCGCGCGCAGTCGCGAAGGACGCGCTTCCCTCGGCCGCGAGCGCATCGAGTTCAAAGCTCAGCGCGAACGCAAGTGAGTCGCTCTCGCCCGTTTCGGCCAGTTGGAGGCGGAAGCGTTCGCCGAGCGAACGCGCCGCGACGCCGGTCGGTTCGCAGCGTTGCACGAGTTCCACGGCTTGGGCGGCTTGCGATTCGGTGGCGTCGGCATTGCGCGCGATCGTCGCAATGTCGTCGCGCAGATATGCGTGCTCGTCGAGCGCCCCGCAGACATAGCGCGCGGCACGTAACACGGCCCCGCGTACGCCGCATACTTCGAGTTGCGCTTCGAGATGCTCGAGTAGCGACGGGCCCGGCGCAGCGACGATCCGCAGTTCGTCGTCGCCCAGACCCGAGAGAGGACGGTTGACGAGTTCCAGCCATGGATTGTCCGCCGCCTCTTGCGCGATCGTCGCATCCAAATCGCCGAGGCCCAGGGGCAACAAGGTCGCATACGTTCGCAACCGCGGCCCAAGCTCGGCCCGTACGCCGATTTCGAGCAGGCTCACGGCGGCTCTCCGTGGGGATGTTTGGGATGTTTGGGAGGCGGCGGCAACACGGGGGCGAGCGACGGATCGGCCGCGATCGCGACGTGGGCGGCGGCGCGCGCAATTCCCTCGGCTCGCGCTGCTTCCCGCGCAGCATCCGGAGCGCCGGCGGCGGCCTTCCGCCGCGCGCCGACGGCGACGGAATTCGCAAAAGCGAGGAGTTGGCGGACACGTGTGTTCGGAACGTTTTTGAGGACCGCCGTCATGAAGTCGATGCGCCCGAGAATCTCCTCGGGCGTCGGTTGCGGGCCGTGCGGAGGCGGCCCATTGACGGCGTGGAGCAGATCGTCGCATGAGGCGGCGAGCTGGTCGGCGGCAGTGAGATCGTTTGTCCCCAGCGCAGCCTGGGCTGCGGCGAAGGATGCGCGCGCTTCCGTCATCGCGCGGCGGCCGATGTCGTCGTTCGGCTCGGCAGCTGCGAGATGCGCCGCGACGTGCGCGAGATGTCGCGGGACTGCGACGGCGATGTTGGGCGGCGGCGGCGGGGGGCCCGGCTGCGCTACCGCCACACGCCCGAGCGTGAGCGCCAAGAGCACCACGACGAGCAAGCGGGCCACAACAGCATGATTGCAAACCATGTGCCAAACAACAAGTCTCCCCACAGCAGTGTACGAGCGCAAAAGAAAGACCACGCAAAGGTGGTCTTTCCGAGCGCGCCGCCTTGCCGCCGACAACGGGGGCGAAGTCTGGTTCACGGGGGGCCTAACGAGCTGCAAAACAGAGTCTTATGAGCCGCCGTGCGTAATCTCGATTGCTGAGGCGGCCAATTGTCCGTTGGTTCCCGAAGTTCCGCCGGTTGCGGAGGACGGTAATGTCAGTTCCAGGGTCTCGCCCTGGTGAAGATCCGAGGATGTCGCCGGCTGATCGCCGCCGCCGTTGACCTCCTTGATGAAGCGTGTACTCGTGTCGTAGGTCACCGTGTGCGTGGAACCGTCCAAAAAGCGCACGTTCAGGCGATTTCCGTTGAGCTGCATCAGCGTCGCAACGGTCGGACGCGCGCGTCCCGAAGGGCCCGGACCGCGGCCCGGATTACTCGGTTGCCCGGCCATTCCAGTCGCAGGAGGCGGGGGACCGGCCGCGAGTTGACGTCCCCCACCGCTCGGACCACCGGGACCACCGGGAGCGGCCGCCGGGCCACCCGGGCCACCGGGACCGTTGAATCCCGCGAGCGAGCCGGCGCTTCGCGGGCCGTGCCGGCCGTGCTTGCCACGGCGACCGCAACCGGGGCCCGGCCCCGGACCGGCTGCCGCCGTTGACGCTGTTCCATTAGCTGAACCGAATACTGCCGAAGCGCCTGGACCCGCGCAGCCTCCACCGGGTCCCCCGTTGGGGCCGCCGGGCCCACCCGGCCCAGCGAACGCTAATGCTCGACCACCACCCGGTCCGCCGGGACCGCCGCGCGGCCCACCGCCTCCGCCGGGACCTCCAGGACCACCAGGGCCGCCGGGTCCAGCAGGGCCGCCGGGTCCAGCAGGGCCGCCGGGCCCAGCAGGGCCGCCGGGCCCAGCAGGGCCGCCGGGTCCAGCAGGCCCACCCGGGCCGCCGGGTCCGCCGCGGCCTTTACCGCCCGGTCCACCCGGACCGCCGCCGGGACCGCCGGGACCGCCGGGTCCTCGCCCGCCTGGGCCGCCGGGGCCATGACCTCCACCGCCCACATTGCCGAGCAAGCCCTTCTCGGTGTAGATGCCGAGAGAGTTTCCGGACGGGCCGAATGAGCGCGTCGGCAGCTGGGCTACCGTGCCGCCCGGCGCGACCGACACGAGAATCGTGTCGCTCGATTTGTTTCCGCCCGCACCTTGGACGTTGACCGTCACTTTGTGATCGCCTGAAGATTTACTCGCGAAGTTATAGGGTTGCGTCCACATCTGCGTGCTGCCGATGCGTTGCATCGGCTGCGCCGTGCCGCCGTCGACCTGCATCGTGACCGACGCAACGCCCTTGTCGTCCCACACCTTCGCGCGCACGGCCTCAGTGCCGTGCACCACTTGACTCCCGTTGATGACGAGGCCCTTGTCGGCGGGCGACGTGATCATCACGAACGGCCACGATCCGAGCGGCTTGAACTTCCAGCTCACGACGCCGTTGTCGAGATTGGTGATCGAGAAACCGACGGGACCTTCGCTGATCTGGCCCGTCGAACGCGTTGCTGCGTATATGGTGTGCCCATCGTTCGCGACGTTGTTGGTATGCGTATGGCCGGTATCCATTATAATGACGTTGCCGTTTTTGATCACGTCTTCCAAGTCGGACGCGACGTTGTAGGTGTGCGCGAAGAGCACGCTCTTGAGACCCGCTGCCTTCGCTTGCGCGAGATCTTGCAAGAGCCACGCCTTTTCGTTGCCGTCGATGCCGCCCATGACGTCGAGGAACGCGAAGTGGTAGCCGCCGGCGGAGAAGCTGTAGTACGGCCGCGCTTCGAGGTACTTTTCATACTCGGCGAGGTCGTGCCGGTCGTGATCACCGGGAATCGCGTACAACGGAACCTTCAGTTGGCTCGTCGCCGCCTTGATGAGCTGATATTCCGATTCACTGCCTTCGTTGGCATTGTCGCCGGGCAGCGTGGCGAAGTTGACGCCGTTGAGCAGGTACTGATTCGTGTTGCTGATGATCGATTTGAAGTCGGCGTAATTCTGCTGGTCTCCCGAGGTGATGTGCAGATCGCCGAAGTGCACCCAACTCACGACGCCGGGGTTGAGGATGCGAGTCGTTTTACTCGCATCAGACGTTAGGTTGACCGGCACGGCCGGCATCGCCGCTCCGGTCGCCGGACGCGTCGCGCCGATCGATGCAATCGATAAAGTGAAAGCGGCGCCGAGGCCGACGCTACCCAAACGGTAACGCAGACCTCGGGAACGCTTGCGCGGTTGTTTCATGCTGTGATCCTATCTGGTTGAAGTCGAGCTCCCTCGCCGGTGGCGAAAGTAGTTCACGAACCAGAGTGCAAACTTCGTGCCAACGTCGCCGACTCGTCGTCAGCGCATTGTCACGAGAATGCTTTCGAGCGCCAAGAGCAGCGCCGGCGGCATCACGAGGATGCCGGTACGCAGAAAGGTCCATGCGTCGACGGCGATGCTTTCGCGTCGCAGCGCGATAAGCCAGAGCACGGTCGCAAGCGAGCCCGTCACCGACAGGTTTGGTCCTAAATCGATTCCGACGGCAATGGCGCTTCGAACCGCATCGTGCCCGTGTAGCGACGTGGCGCTGGAGCCTGCGATCAGTCCGGCCGGTAAGTTGTTCATCGCGTTGGCGGCCAGCGCAGGGACGCCGCCCGCCGCCAGCACGGCCGCCCACGGCGGCCACCGGAGCAGCGCCTCGACCGCGTGGCGCGTTACGTCGAGCAGTCCCGTTGCATCCATGCCGGCAACGAGCACGAAGAGTCCCGCCACCAGCAAGAGTACGCTCCACGAAATGGAAGTCGCCACGTCCCGCACCGCGGCTCGGTCGCGGACGGTGACGACGGCAAAAACGATCGCACCGCACGTGCAGGTCGTCACGCCAAGCGGCGCGCCCAGCGACGAGGCAATGACAAGAACGACTGCGGTCGCAACGATGCCGACGAGCGTGATGCGACCACTGGATTTAAGTGCGACCAAGTCGACGTCGGTCGCGACGGATCCGGTGAGACTTCTGCGAGAAGCCAGTGCCAGCATCAGGTACGTCGCCCCGATCGACAGCAACGACGGAAGCGCGAACGCGACGAGCCACCGTCCGAGTGTCGGAAGACGATCGGCGAACACGACCAAGTTCGCCGGGTTGGAAATCGGCAGCACGAAGCTCGCCGCATTGGCGATGAACGCGCACGCGAACAGGTAGGGCAGCGGCTCGGCCTTCGCTTTCCGCACGGCCGCGGCGACGGCGGGCGTAAGCACCACCGCCGTCGCATCGTTGGAAAGAACCGTCGTTACGACGATGCCGACGCCGTACACCAAGCCGAAAAGACGCCACCGTGAACCGTGCGAAGCGCGCACCGCATGGCTTGCGACCCAGTCGAAGACGCCTTCGCGCCGAGCGAGTTCCGCAAGCACCATCATGCCCGTCAAGAACAGGTACACGTCCGTCCCGCGACCGACGGCGACTGCGACGGCGCGCCAAGACAAGAGTCCCGACACGCCGAGCAGCAGCGCTCCGCAGACGGCCCACACCCATTCGCCGATTTTCTTATAGCGGGTAAGAACGCCGGCGATACTGACGGCGCAGATGGACCAGACCGCTGCGTGAGCTATCGCGGAACGCTCCTAGTGCGCCGCACCGGCGGTTCCCATCGCGTGTAGCATCCGCCTGTAGATGTCGAGGGCGGCCTTTTCGAGCGCGTCGAGCGGTTGCGGCTCGAGCTTGGCTGCATGAAGAATAGCGGCAGTCAATTGGACGGCCAGCTCCCTTTCCTTTGGACCGCCACCCTCCGGCTTCGGTTTGGGCTTTTCGTGCTCATGGTTATCGGGCATTGGTACTCCTAACGTTATTGAAGAGCTTTAGCAATCGAGGTACCGGCAGCATAGCGCGAGCCGATATGCAGCGATTGCAATGCACGTGCCAATTGACCCGAACGTGCCAATTGACCCGGGTCTGTGTAACGCAGCCGAGCGTTGAAATTAGTGGCACGGATATTGCAACGTTACATCGGAGGGGGCGGCGTAACCCTGTTGACCCCATATTTGCCGCTACAAAAGTGAGCTAACCTCATGCCCACGACGCGAAAAGCGCGCGCGCAAGCGCCATCCCGGGGCAGCATGGACGACGAGAGCGAAAGCGCGGCGGGTGACGAGCACGCGGCGGAACGTCACCCTTCGAAACGCAGCAGGTTTGCGCTGGCCGGGCTCAACTTTACGTTCGCCGATATCCAAACCGGGGTGGGCCCCTACCTCGCCATCTATCTGACGCACGTGCGCCACTGGGATGCGGCGTCGATCGGCATCGCGACGTCGTCCGCCGGTTTCGCGACCGTCGTCGCGCAAACGCCCGCCGGCGCTATCATCGACCATGTCAACTTCAAGCGAACGCTGCTGCTCGTGGCGGCCTTGGTCGGTGGTGCGGGTGCCGTTGCGCTCACCATGCTTGGAACCTTGCCGCTGGTCGTCGCCGCTCAGATGGTCCTCGGCGCCGCGTTCGCCTTCGTTCCGCCCGGCATCGCCGTCAATTACGCTCGGCATGGTAGGAGGTGCGGCCTTAGCGGGTCAACAGGGCCGCAATCAAGCCTGGAACGCCGGCGGAAACGTCGCGTTCGCCGTGATCGCGGGCCTCCTCGGCTACTTCGCGGCGCTGAGCTGGATCTTTTATTTCGTCGGTCTGCTTGGGATACTGACTGCGGTCTTCTCCTATACGATCAAGAAGCGCGACATCGACGACAAGATCGCACGTCAAGCGCCCGAGGACGACGAGGCCCAAGCGTCCTCCACCCAGAGCGGTGTCGCGAAGATCAAGAAGCTCCTCGCCGCCCGCCGGATCGTGGTCATGGTGATCACGGTCTTTTTGTGGAATCTCGCCAACGCCGCAATGCTCGTGCTTCTCGGTGAGATTTTACCGAAAGGGAAGGGCGGCGGTGCGTCGCTCTTCCTGTCAGCCGGCATCATCGCGGCTCAGATCATCATGATCGGCGCGGCACTTGCCGTGCCGCCATTCTCCAAGAAGTTCGGCCGAAAACCGATTTTCTTGTTTGCGATGTCGGCGCTGGTTGCGCGCGGCGTCCTGTTCGCGATCGCCGGTAAGCACCCGTACCTGTTAGTCGCCATCCAATCGCTCGACGGCCTGGGAGCCGGCGTCTACAACGTGATCTGGCTGCTGATCATCGCCGACATCGGTAAAGGCACGGGGCGCTTCAATCTGTTGCAGGGCGTTACGATTACGGGCTTCGGCCTGGGCGGCGCTTTCAGCAATCTCGTAGCCGGGTTCATCGCACAACGCTTCGGTTTCCCGATCGGGTTTCTGTGCCTGGCGGCAACGGCGGGCGTCGCCTTCGCGCTCTTCCTGCTCGGCATGCCGGAAACCAAACCGGCGGACGGCAAGACGACAGCCAGGGCGGCGGCATAGCTCTGCGCATGCGAGACGCCGTGTGCTCTGTCGGGCACGTGCCGACGGCGGCTTGCCGCGAAGCCGCATACGCGATTCGCCATGCCGACCTAACATGGCCGCATACGGGCCCGACTTGACTCTGACGTGTCCGAATGCCAGGAGGTCGGAGTGCCTGACATCCTGAGATTCCAATGAGCCGGCGCATGGTCGAGACGAGCAGACTCGGGAAAAAGGGTGCGTTCACGATTCCCCCGCCTTACGCAAGCGTTTCGATTTGTCCGACGGCTCTCTGCTCATCGCCGAGGAATGCGAGGGAGGAATTATGCTGCGGCCCGCCATCGCTACGCCCACCGAGTTGTACAGCGACGAGCGCGCGGCGGAGTTTCTCCTATCGAACGCCGTCGACCACGCCGACTATGAAGCGGCTCGGGCAGAGGTTCGCGCGATGGGTCTCGAGCCGGATCGTATCGTTCACCGCACGCCCTTCTGAATGATCCGCGTCTTCCTGGACGCGAACGTGCTTTTCTCGGCGTCGCGGCGCTCGATCCGCGCAGCGGAAAGTCGTGCTGGGTGGGCTCCGCCGACGGTTCGGTCGCTGCGACTGCCGCCCTCGTTCACGATACCCTGGTCGTCGCAACCGTCGCCGGCCACGTTATGGCTTTCGATGGCAAGACGGGAGCGACGCGCTGGCGAGCTAACGTGAAGGCCCCGGTCAGAGTCGGCGTCACAGCGATCGACCGGCGTGCGGTCGTCGTCGATCAGCGCGGTACGGTGCACCTACTCGCGCTCGACTCGGGCCGTCAAGTCACACAGTGGATGGGTCGTGCGCGACAGGTCGGCGAGCCAGGCATCACCGACGGCCACTACTACATCACCCTAAGCAACGGCCACGTCTACGCTCTCCCGTATTGAGTCACCGCTATTCACAAGCGTAAGCCGCGGTGTGCGCCGGGTTTCCTTTGGTACGGGTCTTTACTTCTTACGGGATCGGCATCATGAACGTTTATTGGTGGACTCTCGTGCCGATAAGGACGAGCCGGCGTCGCCGGCCGGCGGATGGCAGCAGCGCGACGATCGCGCGGATCGTGCAAACGATGCTGCCCAGCCGGCGATGGCGAAACGGGGGGGAATGTCGTTGACCGAATCGTCCGGTGCAAAGGCGACGAGCACGCACTCCGCCACCGACTGCGCCGCGTACATCGTCCCCGACGATGCGCTGGCAAGCGGTGCCAGTTTAGGAAACGCGGCGGTATGGATCAACACCAAGGGCACGGGCGCGATCGAGCGCGTGTTTTGCGTCGGCCTCGGCGCAAGTTTGATCGGATCGATTAGGATTCGCTACGCGGGGGCCGGCCGGCCCGTGCTCGTCAAACGCGAGAGCGATCGAGCCGCGTACATGGCGTTGCGCCAGGAGAGCGTTGGCACTTTCGATGTGCATCCGGCTTACCAGCGTCACCGCTTCACGCTGATGGCCTCACTTGCCGTCGACGAGACGACCTTTCTGCCGCTCACGAGCGCCGCTCCACCGGGCGACGACCCTCCGATCGTATATACGTCGGTCAGGTTGCGCAACGACGGTGCCACCGGCGTGACGCTGCGTGTTGTCGGCGCGGCCCATCTGCGCGGAACGCTGGCCGCCGACGTCCGTGGCCGCTACGATCCGCAGCTTGGCGCGATCGTCGCAAGCAACGTCAGCCGCCCGCAGGCTGTGCGCGTGTTCGGACTGTCCGTTCCGGCCGATCATTTCGCGACGACGTTCGACTTCGGCAGCCTCTACGATCCGGCGCACGTCGACGCACTTGGTGACTCGACCGACGCGTGCGGCGACGTGCTGGGGTGTCTTCAGCTCGATCTCACCCTCGCGCCCGGCGAAGACCGTCGGTTCGCGTTCGTGACGGCGGTAAGCGGTGACGGCGAAGAAGCGGCGATCGCCGCCTACCGCAGCGCACGCGACGCGGCGGAGCCCGCATTCGAACAGACGTTACGGCAGGTTGACGCCGTATCGCAGCGAGCCATCGTGCTCACGCCGGACCCACTCGTCAACGCCGGCGCGCTGTGGAGCAAGGTCAACATGCTGCGCGTGATGGCGCACTATCCGTCTGGTCCGGCCTTCACGAACGAACCCGGGATCTCGTCCAACGTCGTGGGCCGGGACGCGTTCTGGTTCATTCACGGCAACGACCACTTCCAACCCGATTTCTCCCGCGCTTTGATCGCGGCGTTCGCCCGCGCGCAGTATGAGAGCGGAAAGATACCCGAGTTCTACAACGCTCGGACCGGGTGAAGTCGAAGATTACGGGCTCAATATCAATGATGATACCCCGCTCTTCGTCCTGGCCGTCGCGCACCACTACGCCGCGACCGGCGAACTCGCGTGGCTTCGGTCGCTCTATCCGGCGGTTGCGCGGGCGCTGCGCTACGTCACTTCGGTGATCGACGAGCGCGGACTGGTGTACTGTTCTGCGAACGACCCGCGCGGGAACGTTTGGGCGATCGCGAGTTGGCGCAACGTGATCCCGGGCTATGCGATCAACGGTGCGGTGACCGAACTCAACGCGGAGTGCGCGGCCGCTTTCCGGTCCGCCGCGCAACTTGCCGAGCACGTCGGCGATGCGGACGCGGCAAACGAGTTCGGCACGCGCGCTCAATCGCTGAGCCGTGCGATGGACGAGCATCTGATCAACCCCGTCAACGGCTTGTACTATCTCAACATCGACGTCGACGGCAACGTGCACACCGACGTCACCGGCGACCAAGTCTTTCCGGTCATGCTCCGTGTTTGCGACGAAGAGACCGGCTATCGCATCATCAGCCGGCTCAATGCACCCGACTTTCGGACGGCGGCGGGCCTGCGGACCGTTTCACGTAACGATCCGCTTTACGATCCAACGCAGAACGTCGGATTGCTCGGCGGCGTTTGGCCCGGTCTCACGTGGTGGTACGCATACGCGGCTGCCCGCTACCATCCCGAGTTCATGGTCGATGCGCTGCGTGCGTCGTTCGGCCACTACGCCGCGGATCCCAAGGGCAACAACACCGTTCCCGGCCAGTTCAGCGAGTGGTTCGACGGCGAGAGCCTGGTCAATCGCGGGATGCGCTTGAGTCCGTGGGAACCGTGTCGGTTCTTGTGGGCTACGATCGAAGGCGTTTGCGGCCTGACGCTGTCGCGCGATGTCCCCGAAGTCCGGCCCCTGGTTCCGGCGGCGTGGCGCTGGGTCGCCTTGCGGCGCGCGCCGTACCAGGGTCGCGAACTGACCTACGTGGCGACGCGCCGCAAAGATGCGTTTCACATCGACGCAACGAGCGCGATCAAGAGCGAACATCAGAGCGACGTCTACGCTGAGGACGTCACCTCGCTGGTCGCATCACCCTCGCCGGCGGTCGCCATCGTCGCGTTGCGCCGGCCGGGCCGGATACTCGTCTTTATCGGCAACGTCGGTGCGGAAACGGCGTTCGTGCCGGTGAACTTCGACGCGTTGCTCGAACCCCACGCCGCATACCGAATTCGCTTCTTCAATAGCGAGCGCGGCGCGTGGGAACGCCCCGAACATCCCGAAGGCGCCGACGTTCGCGGCACGCGCGCCGTCGCACTCGAAGCCTACGGCTTCCGGCTCATCGAACTCGAACCGCACGTCGATCCCACCGACGCCCGAACCGCGTAGCATCACGTTGTAGGCGCCGGCCCTCCGTTTGCCTTTGCGTTGGCACGCAGCTTGCATATCGGCCCATATGAGACGTCCATCAACGCCGATTGGAAAGCGCGCCAGGCTCTTCGCGGTGGCCACCGCTGCTGCGGCGGCGGTCGCCGGCCTTACGACAAGCGCACACCCTCAGGGCATACCTCCGCCGCCGCCGGGGGCAGCGGCACGTCCCGGTCTGGTCGGCGATGTGGTCGTGGCCCGCCCTTACCTAGTGCAGATTGTGACGCCGGGCGGCCGGTACGTTACGCTTCATTTGCATAACGGCACGGTGATCAATCCGCTCGGAACGACGCTGCAGGCCGGCATGCACGTCAGCGCCTTCGGCGCAATCCAGAACGACGGCTCCCTGTACACCGACGAGGTCGACCTCCAGCCGACGGGACCGTTTGGACTCCGTCGTGGACCGGGTCGGCGCGGACCCCGAGGCGGTCCGCCGGGCGGAAGGCCACCTCGCCGGCCGTAACGGCGGGCGGTCGGTGGCACGAGACTTGCAGGCGAATGGGTGAAAGGAGTCCACCTTACCGACAAGCAGGATGGACGTCATGAAATACGCCGTTGTCATTGAGCCGACCGGGACGGGTTATTCCGCCTATGTCCCGGACCTGGCGGGATGCATTTCGACCGGCCCGACGCTCGCTGAGGTCCAGACGGGCATTTCCGAGGCAATCACGCTGCACTTGCAAGGGATGCGCACTGACGGCGATCCGATTCCCGAAGCGAAGACGGTCGATGAGATAATTGCCGTCGAAGCAGCGTAAGTCGCCAGGATTGCGACTGGTGACGAAACGACTCTTGTAGCGGCACGGACGCGGATTTCGAATGGATGATGCGCGCCGAGCCGCGCCTCAACCAAAATCTAGCGCTGCCGGCGGAGACAATGCGCGCCGCCACGTTGAGTCGTGGAGGCAACGGCGCCAACGCCAAAGCGGCAAGCAAGATTGGGATCGCCGACGGAATCGCGATAGTCCAGCCTTGGCTCTCTAAAAAGCCGTCGGCCGCGCGGAGGACCGCCTCGCCGCTAATAAGGGCGGACTTTTCAGCAAGTCTTCATTGGCACGAAAGTTGCAATAACGGCTTCGTGATGTCGGCAAGCCTTCGTTGGGTGGCTCTGGCCTTCGGGTTCGGTGTGAGCGCGTGTTCGCACGGGACCGCTAATCCGGCGCCAAGCCCGTCGCCGCCGGTCAGCGTGCAGACCGTAACCGCGCGGGAGGGCGTGATTGCGCCCACCGAGACACTGCCCGGCCTGATCGCGCCGCATCAGAACGTCGGCCTCTCGAGTAGTCTCGCAGAGCCCGCCGTCGCCGTAAACGTCCGCGAGGGCGACGCGGTGCACCAGGGCGAGGTCATCGCCGTGCTCGCGACTGACGATCTCGAAGCGAGTTTGCAATCGGCCTTGCAGACCGCGGCTGAGTATCGTGCCAAGACCGCGCAGACGGCGTACTCCGGGCGGCTCGCGATCGGTCAAGGCGGCGACCAGGTGCGCGTTGCACGTGCCGCGCTCGCGCAGGCGCAAGTGACCTTGGCCCAAGCGCAGCAGCTCCTCGGTCGCGAACGGCAAATCTCGGGAAGTTATCTACCGATTTCGACCGTCGATCAGCAACGCACGCTCGTAGCCACCGACGCGCAAGCCGTTCGTTCTGCGCAAGCGTCGCTGACGAGTGCGCTGCAAAACGTCGCCGTCAACGGCGGCCCTGCTACCGGTTTGCAAGCCGCCAACGTCGCGGGCGCGCAGGCCGCTGCCCAATCGGCGGCGGCGCAAGCGACCTTGCTCGAACGCGACATCGCGCGCGGGACGATTCGCTCGCCGACCGACGGATACGTCGTCAACCGCAATCTCAATCCGGGCGAATATCCGTCCGGCCGCCAAATCTTCACGCTGCAGGAAACAGCGCACGTCTACGCGATCTTGCGCGCCTCGAGCGACCAAGTCTTTCGCATCCGCGTCGGCGCGCAGGCAACCATTAGGCGAACCGGCGGGGGCGCCGGCAGCTTTCCCGGCACGGTCAGCGCGGTGCTGGGTGAAGCGACGCCCGGTTCAACCAATTTCACGGTCGAGGCCGACGTTCCCAACGACCGCGGCGTTTTGATTTCCGGGATGCCCGTTGCGGGTCGGGTCGCATTGCCGCACGTCCGCGGCATCGAAGTTCCCCAAACGGCTTTTCTGGACGATAGCCATGACACCGTCATGGCCGTCGTCGACGCGAAAGCGAAACAGCTCGACGTCACGCTGCAGGCGACCGATGGAAAGCATGCGATCGTCGGCGGCGTGCCGGCCGGCACGCACGTGATCGCCGACGGAACTTCCGGCATCGCTAGCGGTCAAACGGTAGCAACCCGCTGATGTGGTTGACGAAAGCGTTCGTTCAGCGGCCGCCGCTCGTAGCCGTGCTGATTGCGATAATGCTGCTGGCAGGGTGGCTCGGCTATCGCAATCTCGCCGTGCAAGACATGCCCAATACGAGTCCGCCGGCCATCACGGTCAACGTGTCGTACCAGGGTGCCTCGACGACGGTTTTGCGCGACAGCATCGTGCGACCGATCGAGAATGCAATCTCGGGATCACCGAATTTGCAAAGCGTCAGTTCGGTCATCCAAAATGGCCAGGCCTCGATTGCCGCTGCCTTTACGCTCGAGTCGAGCGAGAGCACCGATTTGACCAACGTCGAGAAAGCGCTGCAATCCGTCCAGGGCCAGCTTCCGAGCGATCTGCTGCCGCCCACGATCGGTGCGGGGACGCCCGGTCAGCCGGTCGTGGTCTCGCTCTCGCTCGATTCCAAGACGCTTTCGAAACGCGCCTTGGCGCTGCTGGCCAAGAACAAGATCGTTCCGGTGATCGAGCAGATCAGCGGCGTTTCCGGAGTCCATGAAAGCGGCCTGTTGACCGCAGCCTATGAAGTCCGCGTCGATCCGAGCGCGCTTGCATCCGCCGGGCTGACGCTCAACGACATCGTCGCCACGATCGCCGCCAACAACGTCCGCGCTCCGGGCGGCATTGCATACCAGACCGATCGCGAGACGCACATCGACGTGCGCGGCGATCTCGCGACACCGCGGTCGGTTGCCGATCTCTCAATCCAAGGCGCGACGCCGGTGACGATCACCGCCGCTTCCAACGCCCCGTCCGGGACGTCGACGTCCAATCTTGCCGGAACGCTCAACGCGTGGACGGTCGTGCCGGAGCAAACGCGCATCGGTGACGTCGCCAGCGTCAGCGAATCGACCGAACCGCAGACGGTCTACTCGTACACGAACGGTACCTCGGCGATCGGCATCGACGTCACCAAGACCGTCGCGGCGAGCGAAGTGACGGTTTCGGACGCGATCATTGCGGCGCTGCCGGCGCTGCGCGCGCAATTTCCCGCCGTCACCTTTACCGTCGATCACGTGCAGTCGACGTATTCGAAGCAGCAGGTGAGCGGCGTCCTGCACACGCTCGTCGAGGCGGTCATCCTGACGGGCATCGTGATGATCTTCTTTTTGCGCTCGTGGCGCAACGCGGTTGTCGTGATGGTGGCGATCCCAACGTCGCTCTGCGTCGCCCTCTTTGCGATGTGGCGGCTCAACTTGACCCTCGATACGATTTCGCTGCTCGCGATGACGCTCGTGATCGGCATTCTGGTCGACGACTCGACGGTCGTGCTGGAAAACATCGAACGGCACGCCGCGAAAGGCGAAGAACCCGCCTCGGCTGCGGTCAACGGTCGCAGCGAGATCGGGACGGCGGCGATCGTCATTACCCTGGTCGACGTGGTGGTCTTCTTGCCGATCGCCTTCATGTCGGGACCGATCGGTCAGGTGCTCAAAGAGTTCGGCATCGTCGTCACGGTTTCGACCCTTACGTCACTCTTCGTGTCGTTCACGATCACGCCGACGCTTGCCGGGTTGTGGGCGCTCGAGTCGGGGTGGAAGCCTTGGCCCATCATCAAGCTCTTCACGCGCGGCTTCGAGTGGGTGCGAGACCGCTACGCGCACGGCGTATTGCCGTGGTCGCTGCGGCATCCGTGGCTCGTCGTGGTCGTCGCCGTCGTGCTGTTCTTCGCTTCGGTCATGCTCGTTCCGACGGGTCTCGTCGGCGAGACGTACATTCCGGCCGGCGACCAAGGCGAAATCTTCGCGCAGTTCACGTATCCCTCGGGTACGCCGGTCCTGAGCGTGCGCAAGCACGTCATCGCGGTCGAGCGGTACGTCGACAAGTTCGCAGACCTCGAATCGGAGACCAGTGAAGCCGGACAGTTCGACGCGCCCTTCGGTGGCCCGGTCCAGGAATCCAACGTCGGCCAAATTCACATGTTCTTGAAGAACGGCCGCAAGCACTCGACGCAATACTGGATCGACGACCTCACCCGCATTACGAACCGGCTCACGCCCAATGCCGGTGTCATCATCAAGCCCGCAAGCGCGCAGAGCGGCGGTCCCAAACAGCCGATCGACGAACTCGTTTCACTGCGGGGCGGGGGCGATCCGACCGCCTACGCCCAGCGCGTTTTTGCGGCGCTCAAAGCGACGCCCGGAGCCTCCAACGTCAACGACACGTCGGCCAATCCTTCGCCGCAGGTCGAGGTCATTTTCAATCGCAACATGGCCCGCGCCCTCGACGTCAGCATCGGGAATGCGGCGACCGGCATCCGCGCGGCGTTCGGCGGCGCCGTTGCCTCGCAGCTGGAGAACCAAAACGGGCTGATCCAAATCCAAGTGATCTACGGACGCGCGGACCGACAAGACCTCGGCAACGTCCTCGCGATTCCCATCCGCGCCAACAACGGCGCGATCGTCCACGTCGGCGACATCGCAGCACTGCACTGGTCGCCCGCGCCGCAACTGATCACCCGTACGAATGCCGTCGACGTGGTTCACGTCGAGGCCAACGTTGCCGCCAACGCCCAACTCTCCAACGTCACCAAAGCCTTCGAGCAGCGCCTGGCGGCACTTCACCTGCCGCCGAGCGTGGTCATCAAAGCGACCCCGCAAGGCCAGCAAGATCAAATGCAGCAGACGCTGCAGCTCCTCGGCGCGTCGCTCGTGCTGTCGTTCCTGCTCGTGTTTCTCCTGATGGTCGCGCTCTACAACAGTTACACGACGCCGCTGATCATCATGTTTGCGATTCCCCTTGCCTCCATCGGCGCGTTCGGCGCGCTCTGGCTGACGAGCAACACCCTCAACCTGTACTCGCTGATCGGCATCATCATGCTCGTCGGCATCGTGACGAAGAATGGGATTTTGCTCGTCGATTATGCCAACACGCTTCGCAAGAGCGGGAGAAGCAAACGCGACGCGATCGAAGGAAGCGCAGAGACGCGCTTCCGAGCGATCGTGATGACGACGGCCGCGATGATTTTCGGAATGGCGCCGCTCGCGCTTGCGCTCGAACCGGGCGCCTCGCAGCGCAGCAGCCTCGGCATCGTCGTCATCGGCGGGTTGTCGAGTTCGCTCATCCTGACGCTCGTCATCGTGCCCATCATGTATCAATGGATCGCGCCCAAGAAACTCAAGGAGCCGCGTCAGATCAAGGTAACGGCTGCGACCAGCCCGCGTGAGGCCGCGCCGTCGGGCGAAGGAAAGTCTGCGCCGCAGAGACAGCCCGCGGCCGGTTAAGGTGAACGTCCGCTTGGGGGTTAGTAGCGCGACGGCTGCGGCCGTGCTGGCATTGATTGCCGCGCCCGCTCTCGCGCAGCCGGCCGCAACGACCGTTGCGCCGACGCCGTTTTTAGATGTGGTGCAGGCCGCACTCGCCGTTAGCCCGAGCGCGGGGATTCCGGCGCGCGAACGAGCCATCGCGGCGCTCGACCTCGAAACGGCTCGGATGCGCGCGTCGGCGCTCGGCACGCTCGACGCCGCGGCAACGGCGACACTGCATCAGCCTGGGATCGCGCGCGACCTCGGGCCGAGCATCAGCGCACAATATGCAATTCTCGACGGAGGCTTGCGGGCCGCCGAGGCGACGATCGCGCGCATCGAGGGCCGGCAGGCGAATCAAGACGAGCGCGTCGCTGCGCTGGCCGTTTTTTGCGAGGTCGGGTCAGCCTACGATTCACTTTGGCTCGCCCAGCAAGACGTACGCATCGTGCGCGATCTCAAAGCCCAAGTCGACCGCGATTTGACGACGTTGCGCAAAGCATTTCACGTGGGCATCGTCGGTGAAATCGATGTCGACCGCGCAGCCGCTCAATCGCAGGCTGAAACGACCGTTCTGCTGCAAGCGCAGAGTGACGAGCGGCTGCAACGCGCCGTGCTCAACGTTTTATTGAACAGAGCAGCGGCGTCGCCGCTCGTGGCGTTGCCGAATTTGGGTCTCACGCCTCCGCCGTTCGGCGCCGCCGAAGAGGCAATCGAGGCTGCCGCAGTCGCCAATCCGCAAGCGGTGCGCGATCAGCTTGCCGTCGCCTCGGCTGAGGCGGCAGTGGACGTCCAGCGCGCAGCCCGACGTCCCATGCTCACCCTCGCTTCGACGGTTTCGTATGATTTTCTGAGTCCGAACCTGGCGACCACAGCAGCGGGGGTGACGGCCGTCGGCGCCGGTGCCTATCGGCTCGGGGCGCAACTGGGCATTGGATTCTCGGTGGACCTTTTCGATCTCGGCGTGACGCGACGCGCCATCGCACGCGCGCAGTTGGAGCGGTCGATCGCATATCTCACGCTCGACCAAGAACGTCAAAGCCTATCGACGCAGGCCGCATCGAGTTTCTACACCTGGCAACAGAGCGGCGTCAACCTGAAGAGCGCCGAGGCGCAACAGCGCTTGGATGTGCGTGTTCTCGCAATCAGCCGGCGCGCGCACGCGGTCGGCGCGACGTCGTATTTCGAGGTCGTCATCGACGAGCAGGCGCTCTTGGGCGCAGAGGTCGCGACCGTCGCTGCGCAAGAAGCTCAATCGAGCGCGCTCCTTGCACTCGAAGAAGTAACGGCAACGCTTCCGATCGAGGAGACACTGCAGGCTGCCGGCGTCTCACCGTACTCCAACCCATAGGTGAACCGCACGTGCAGATCGACTCGATATCGACCGCACTGCTAACGCGTCACGGGCTAAGGTTTAACGCTCCACCATCGCCATGGCGGCGGCGCTGTAGCGTGGACCCGCGGTGGTGGCGGCGAGCGCGTCGAGTTCCTCAATCTCGCTCGCCGACAGCGCGATATCCGCTGCAGCGACGTTTTCTTCGAGATAACGGACGCGCTTGGTCCCGGGGATGGGAACGATGTCGTCGCCTTTGGCTAGGACCCATGCGAGCGCGATTTGAGCGGGTGTCGCATCGTGCGACTTCGCGACCGTCGTGACGTGCGTCACGATTGCGGCGTTCGTGCGGGCGTTGTCGGGTCCGAACCGCGGGTCTTTGCGGCGGAAGTCGTCCTCGCCGAGGTTGGCATTGCTCGCGACGGTGCCGGTCAGGAAGCCGCGTCCCAGCGGACTGAACGGGACCAGACCGACGCCCAGTTCGCGCAATGCCGGGAGAACGTCGTCTTCGAGGCCGCGTTCCCACAGTGAGTATTCGCTTTGCAGCGCGCTGACCGGATGGACGGCGTGGGCGCGACGCAGCGTCTGAGCACCGACTTCCGACAGTCCGACATAACGAATCTTGCCCGCCGTGACGAGTTCGGCGAGCGCCCCCATCGTTTCTTCAATCGGTATGCTCGGGTCGCGCCGGTGCTGGTAGAACAAATCGATTGTCTCGATGCCCAGACGCGTAAGCGAAGCGTCTGCCGCGCGCTTGACGTTCTGCGGCGAGCCGTCCACGCCGGCGATCGGGCTTTGCGAGTCGGGATTGATTTTGAAGCCGAACTTCGTTGCGACGACGACGCCGTCGCGGCGGCCGCGCAGGGCATGCCCGACGAGTTCTTCGTTGACGTACGGCCCATAGACTTCAGCGGTGTCCAGGAAAGTCACGCCTAGGCCGAGCGCCCGATGGATCGTCGCAATCGATTCGGCATCGTCGCCTTTGCCGTACGACTGGCTCATGCCCATGCAACCGAGGCCGAGCGCCGATACCGTAAGCCCTTGAGTTCCGAGTTTGCGTTGCTGCATGAGCCCACATTCCTTTCGAGTGCGCTGGGACGTCGCGAAGCCGCCGTGCACACCGCGGTTCCGTCCCGCTATCGTCGCCGTACCAGGACCGGGCGGCTATAATACCGCAGTTCGGAGGCGCCTCCCCTTGCGTGAGTGGCGGAATTTGGTAGACGCACTAGCTTGAGGTGCTAGCGGGAGCAATCCCGTGCTGGTTCGAGTCCAGTCTCGCGCAGAGGGCCTGTCGGGCTTATGCCCGACGGGCAACGGGCGGATCGGAGGTCCGAACGCCACCGATTCGAAGAATCCAGAGACGCGAAACATGCCCGGCGGCAGCGGCGTATTATGGTGCGTCCACGCCCCCGGACCAGGAGTTTGTCCCGCCATGTGGCTCACCCGCTTTGCGATCTCGCGCCCGGTCATCACGGCGATGGTCTTCATCGGCCTGGCCCTGTACGGCGTGTATTCGTACCTTCAGCTCGGCGTCAACCTGTTTCCGAACGTCGCCTTTCCGTTCGTCGCCATCACGGCTTCGTATCCGGGCGCGTCACCGTCGGAAATGGAGAAGCTGGTCATCAAGCCCATTGAAGACCAGCTCGACGGGATGGAAAATCTCGACCGCCTGACGGCGACGGCCCAAGAAGGCACCGCGACCGTCCTAGCGCGCTTCAAACTCGACACCGACCAGAACTACGAGACGATCGACGTCCAGCGGCGCGTCGATACCGCGCGCGTCTACATGCCGAGCGATCTCGATCCGCCGAATGTTTTCAAGTTCGGCACGGCGAGCGATCCGATTCTGGAAGAAGCCCTCAGCTCCAAGAAACTGAGCGCGGCGCAGCTCTCCGATCTCGTTTCCCAAAAGATCGTCCCCGAACTGAAAACCGTGCCCGGCGTACTCGACGTTCAGACGGCGGGCGACACACCGCGAGAGATTCATGTCTATCCCGATCAAGCGCAGTTGTTGGCGCTAGGCGCAACGCTCGACGATCTCAACGGCGTGCTGGCGCGGAACAACGCGAACTTACCGGGTGGTCGCATAGACACCCCGACCCAGGAGACGACCGTCTCGGTTCACGCCGACATCGGGCAGCCGCTAGACATCCTCAACATTCCGTTTCCGGTGCCGGGCGGAGCGCAGCAGAATCTGACCGTCGGCAACGTTGCCACCGTCGACGATGGGCACGTCGAGCAGCGTCGTCCCTCGCACTATAACGGCGCGCCGTCGCTGCTGCTCAACATCGAGCGTAAGATCGACGCGGATACCGTCAAAACGACCACCGCGACGCGCGTCGTACTCGCCAAGATCACCAAGGAATATCCCGACGTCTCATTCTCTGAGATCGATGCATCGTCGGACTATACGAAAGCGTCCGTGAACGGCGTGCTTCAGAGCCTGTTGGAAGGCATCGTGCTCACGGCCATCGTGATGCTGCTCTTCCTGCACGCCTGGCGCAATGCGGCCGTCGTCATGATTGCGATCCCGTCGTCGCTACTGGCGACGTTCATCATGATGAAGCTGTTGGGCTTCACGCTTGACGTCATCTCGCTGATGGGTCTCGGCCTGACCATCGGCATCTTGGTCGACGACTCGATCGTCGTGCTCGAGAATATCACGCGCCATCGAGACCTCGGGGAAGCGCCGCTCGATGCCGCCTATAACGGCCGCACCGAGATCGGCAACGCCGCGGTCGCGATCACGCTGGTCGACGTTGTCGTGTTCTTGCCGATCGCGTTCCTTTCGGGGATCGTCGGCAAGTATATGAAGGAGTTCGGCCTCGTCATCGTCGTGGCAACGCTCTTCTCGCTGTTCGTGTCGTTCACGCTGACGCCGCTGCTCGCCGGCCGCTGGTCGGTCAAGCGCCGTAGTCCCGCCGTTCCTTGGTGGGCCCAGTGGTTTCAACGGGGGTTCGAAAGATTGGCGCGCTGGTACGCCGAGCGCGCGTTGCCGTGGGTGCTGGCGCATCGCTGGGTGCCGCCCGTCGTGTGCCTCCTCTTGATCGTCGGGGCAATCTCACTCGTTCCGCTCGGCTTCATCGGCTCGGAGTTCATTCCGTCGAGCGACGCCGGCGTCCTCAACGGTTCGTTGCAATACCACGTCGGGCAGCCGCTGGCGACGACGGAGACCGCGACGTCGCGGCTCGAAGACCACCTCTTGCGGATCGACGGCGTGAGGTCGGTGCTGACGACGGTCGGCGCCAAACAAAGCGGTTTCAGCGATATCACGGGCGGCAACTACGCGCAGTTCACCATCATCCTCGACAAGAAGCGCCGGCGCGAAACCGATCGCGTGCTGGCGGCGGCGCGGAGTCTGGGATACCTTGTCCCCGGCGCGGACTACCAGATCGCAAAAGAGGGCGGCGGAGGCGGTGGTTCGCCGATTCAGTTCACGTTGACCGGGCCCGATACGGCGCTCGCCGAGGCATCGCAGCGCCTGACGGCGCTCATTCGGCAACAGCCCGGTACCATCAACGTGCAATCCGGTGCGCAAAACCAAGGGCCGCGCCTGAACATCCACATCGATCCGGCGCGTGCCAACATCCTGGGCGTCTCGCCCGGCGACGCAGCGCTCGCCGCGCGCATCGCAATCGGTGGTGCGGTCTCGACGAAAGTCAGGCTCGACTCGGGTCTCACCGACGTGCGGCTCGAGTTGCCGCCCGCGCAGCGCAATAGTCTCGGGACGGTTCGGCAAGTGCGAGTCCGCGCGGCGAACGGCATGCTGGTGCCTCTGGCACAAGTGGCCGATTTCACGATGACGTCTGCGCCGACGATGATCGAGCGTCAAGCGCGCGAACGCGTCATACGCGTGTATGCCGACGTCGATCCGAACGCGCACGTTGCTCTGGGGACGATATTGGCGCCGATCTATACGAAACTCGCTCAGCCGGGATTTTTGCCGGAAGGCGTGCATGCACTGGCCGATGGCGACGCCGATCTTTACAACCAAACCTTTTCGAGCATGGCCGTTGCGCTTGCGACGTCGTTCATGCTCGTTTACATGCTGATGGTCGTGCTCTACGGCTCGTTCGTGGAGCCGTTCGTCGTCATGTTCTCGGTGCCGGTCGCAATCGTCGGTGCGCTCGGGGGCCTCGCGCTGCGCCATCAAACACTGAATCTGTTCTCGCTGATCGCGATCATCATGCTCTTCGGATTGGTCGCGAAGAACGGCATCCTGCTCGTGGACTACGCGAACCAGCAGCGCCGAAGGCACGGGCTCGATGTCGTGGCGGCGATGAAAGCCGCCGCGGCGACCCGATTTCGGCCTATTCTGATGACGACGTGCGCGATGATTTTCGGCATGCTGCCGCTTTCGCTCGGACTCACGGAAGGCGCCGAAGAACGCGCCTCGATGGGAACGGTGCTCATCGGCGGTCTGATCAGTTCGCTCATCCTGACCTTGGCGCTGGTGCCCGTCGTCTACACGTTCGTCATGGGTTGGGTCGATCGGCGCGAGCATCGCCGAGCGGCAGGCCGCGAACGCAAAGGGGGACTCGTCGTCCCCGACTTCGAGCGCCCCCCGATCGGGGCCGGCGCCGGGGACTGACATTTGCCTCCGCCCGGCATGCAAGCGACGGCATCCTGAGGAATCCCCCAGGCAAAGCGGCCGAAGTATTGACCGGCCGCAGGAGGAATCACTTGCACAATCACCATCCGCGCCGCGTCGTCGCGAGTGCCGTCGCCGTTGCTGCGCTGCTCGGCAGCACGCTGCCGGCATATGCCGTCTCGGTGCAACTCAACGGCTCGGCCGTTAATCTCAACCCGCCCCCGATCACGCGCGCAGGGCGCGTCTTCGTTCCGCTACGCGGCATCTTCGAACGCTTAGGAGCGTCGGTCGTCTATCAGGCCGGCGTCATCAATGCTACCGGTTCCAACGGCCGCACCGTGTCACTGCACATCGGAGCGCACACGGCGACGGTCAACGGCGCGTCGCAGCCGCTCGACGTTGCGCCGTTTATCATCGGTGCAAGCACTTACGTGCCGCTGCGTTTCGTCTCCCAAGCGCTCGGCGCAACCGTTAATTATGACGCCGCCAATCAGGTCGTTGCCATCGGCACCAACGGCACGAATACAAACGCGGGAACCGGGGCGGCGCCTACCGCAAGTTCGACGAGCGCGCTACAGTTGCGCAACCCGCAACCGGCTCGCAATGCCTACGTCCAATCCACGAAGCCGACTATCGAGACCACGTTCAGCCAACGCGCCGATGCCAACAGCGTTCATGTGACGCTCGACGGGCGCGACGTGACCTCCGCTGCGACGATCTCGGATACCGGCATCGTTTATACGCCGCAATCCGACTTGCAAAGCACCAAGCACACGGTTCGGGTGACGGGCAAGGACGCTTCAGGCATCGCGTTCGATCGCGACTGGTCGTTCACGTCCGGCACGACGCAGCCGACGAACAGCGTGACGATCTCATCGCCTGCCGACGGCGCGACCGTGGGCGGTACGTTTACCGTCTCAGGGCACACGACGCCGAATGCGCGCGTGCACTTCGTTGCGGGCAGCGCGGCATCGATCGGCGGCATCTTCGCCTTCGGAACCGGCACTTATACGGGCGATACGCTCGCGGACGCTTCGGGGAATTTCTCGCAGCAAGTCAGCTTGCAGACGATCTCGGGCGGCCAGATCGGCGTGACGGTTACGTCGACGGATCCGGCAACGAAGGCGAGTGCCGAGAAGAAGCTCAGATTACGCGCACAGTAGGCTGAGCATGATCCCGGGCGGCGAAGCGCGCCGTCGTGAATGATTCGCAGCGCGTCGCCCTGATTACGGGGGCGGCGCGCGGCTTGGGCCGAGGGATCGCCGTCGATCTAGCAAGCTACGGTTATCGGGTGGCGTTTACGTATCGTCCCGCCGGAACCGCGCCCGACGACACGGCAAGCCGCATTCGCGCGATCACCGGAAACCAGCCGCTGGCGATCGCCGCTGATCACGAATGCGAGGGCGAAACGCAAGCAGCTATTCGTGAGGTGGAAACGACGTTCGAACGGATCGACGTCCTGGTCCATGCGGTCGGACCGCTCGTTACGCACGCCTTTTCACGCGCATCGTGGGACGACTATCGTCGCATGGTCGCGGGAAATCTATCGAGCGCGGTCGAGGCCGCGTTCGCCGTATTGCCGGGCATGCGTGCGCGCCGCTTCGGACGGCTGGTGTTCTTCGGCATGAACGGATCGCACGCGACCGTGCCGGCGCGCAACTTGAGCCTCTACGCCGCCAGCAAAGCCGCCGTGGTCAGCTTCGCACGCACGCTCGCGCTCGAAGAAGCGCGGCACGGCATAACGGTCAACGCGCTCGAGCCCGGCGATATCCGCGACAAGGACATCGATCGTACAACTGCGCGCAGCGTCGCGGCGAAAAATCCCACCGGTCACGCGGGTTCGTCGGAAGACGTTGCAGCCGCGGTGCGCTTTCTTGTCGCCGATGATGCCGCTTTCATCAACGGCGTGGCTCTGGGCGTTAACGGTGGACTCGTGGAACCGTACGAGTGATTCGCGTCGCGTGGACGGCGATCGTCGCAATCGTCATCGTGCGCGGCATCGCCGCTTTCACCGTGCCGCTGACCGGTGACGAGGCTTACTATTGGGAGTGGAGCCGGCACCTCGCCTTCGGATACGTCGATCATCCGCCGCTTGTAGCCTGGACGATCGCGCTGTTCTCGCTCTTCGGAACGACGCCGGGTGTGGTACGCTTGGGGTTCGTCGTATGCGGTCTGGTCGCGTCGGTCGGCATTGCCCGCTGCGCAACGGAACTGACCGGCGATGCGCGGGCCGGTGCGGCAGCAGCCCTAGCGCTTGCGTTGATGCCGCTCGCATCGCTGGCCTTCGGCGCAGCTTCACCCGATGGACCGTACATGATGTCCTGGGCGCTAGCGCTATGGTTCGGCGCGCGCGCGTTCCGGCGCGACCGGCTTTTCGATTGGGCGTTGCTCGGCGTTGCGCTGGCCGGCACATTGCTCTCGCGCGTGCTTGGCTTTGCGCTCCTTTTCGGCGTGTGCGCGTGCGCGCTTACGCCCGCGATGCGCACGATGTGGCGCAGGGGTTTGCCGCTGGCACTCGGCGTCGCCTTCGTGCTGTGTCTGCCGTGGCTCGTATGGAACGCGACGCACGGCTGGATTACCTTTGCGTTCGCGCTCCTCTATCGGCACAACGAAGTCCACGCACTTTCGTTTGCGCGCCTCGGCGACGTGCTGCTGGCACAGGCCGTCGCGTATTCGCCGGGCATCTTCGTTGCCGTGCTGGTGCTTGCAATTCGTCCGCGCAATGCGTTCCTAGCCTGGACGGCGCTGCCCCAACTGGTCGTCGTCATGCTGCTCGGTCTCGTCGAGCGCGTTGAAATCTACTGGATCTTCGGCACGATGGTATCGCTTGCCGCGATGCTCGGGATCGCCTACGTACAGGTCTCGTATCGCGCCCGGCTCGTTTGGACGAGCGTATGCGCCGCGCCCGGAGCGATATTGGTTATGGTGATCGTCGCTGCCACGCTGGCACCCGTTCCGCTCTACGGGTTGCTGCACCGCAAGTGGGGTGCATCGCTACGAAACGGCGGCCCCTTCGAGATCATGACGTATGCACCGCTCGCTCACGATACGGCGCGGCTCGCGCGCGCCCACGACGCCGTCGTAATGACCGATGGGTACGGATTTTCATCCGTGCTGGATTTCGACGCGGGGATCATCCCGGTCGTGATCGGTTACGACTGGCAGGGCCGCGAGGCGAGGCGCTGGTATCCCGATGCGCGTCACCCTGTGCGCGCGCTCTTCGTCGATAAGGAACCGCTCTCGTCACGTCCCGACATCGCTCTCCACCTCCATCGCGCCTGCGGGCACGTCCTCGACGGCGGCGTGCACGGCTATGCGTACGGCGGCACGTTGCCGCGCAGCTACTATTTTACGTGGTGCGATGGACTTGCAGCCGATGGTCTCGCGATTCTTCGTTGGGAGCGCGAGCCGGTTCACGAAGCGGCGCAGTCGTCCGTCGCGGCGTTGCACGCTTGAAAGCCTTTTCCGTTTTCGCATTGCTTTTCGCGTGTGCGCTAAGCGGTTGCGGCCAGCGCAGCGGCGATCCATCGCCTATCGTAACGGCCGCACCGCCGACCCCTTCGCCCGCACCGACGTGGTCGCCGTCCGAGCGGACGGCGTTGCAACGGGCGATGTCGGCGATTTTCAGCGACGACATTACGCAAGACGGAACGGGTATAGCGGTGCTCGCGGCGGATGGAACCCAGCTCTTCGAACGGCGCGCGTTCGTGCCCGTCACGCCGGCGTCGACGCTCAAGCTGCTCGTCGCCGCAACCGCGCTCGATGCGCTCGGCCCACAGCACCGTTTTGTAACACGTTTCGTCGCGGCCGCTCAGCCGGACGCCGGGGGTACGGTGCGAGGCGGAGTTTGGCTCGTCGGCGGTGGCGATCCATCGTTAAGCTCCGATGAACTGCGTAACGGTGTAGCGGCGCTGTGGCATAGCGGAGTTCGGCGCATCGACGGCCCCCTCTGGGTGGACGACAGCGCGTTTTCGGGCCCCGAACAGAATCCGCGCTGGGACCCGAGCGACCTTACGTACGACTATGCGTCAGGCACGAGCGCGATCTCGCTCGATGAGGATACCGTCGAGTTCGACGTCGATCCCGATCCGGCGGGTGGTGCGGCACGCATCAAAGCCGTGCCCGCGAACCAGTCCCTCAGCTTCGAAGGCCACATCGCTTCGGGCGGTTCGTCGTCGTTCGTCACGATCGTGCGCAAGCTCGAATCCCCGCACGTCGGAACCGATCCGGCGAAAGCGCCGGAGCCGCGCAACGAGTACGTCATCGACGGTAACGTCGCGGAGGGTTATCCCCAGCGGTTGCTCGAGCCGGTGCTCGGCATGCCGGGCTACGTCGGGGGCGCGACGGCTGCGATGTTCGCCGAGCGCGGGATCGGAGTCGCGGGCGGCTTTCGCGTCGGCACTGCACCGCTCGGTGCGGCGACGCTATGGGCCCACCGCTCGGCACCGCTGGCCGATCTGGTCCACGAAATGCTCGTCAACTCCAACAACCACACGGCCGAGCAACTCTTGCGCATCCTGGGCGAAACGAGCGGCCGGCCCGGTACGGATGCGGCCGGCATCGCCGTCGAAAAGCGGCAACTGAGCGACCTTCACGTGCCGCGCGATCGCATGGCGGTCTACGACGCGAGCGGGCTTGCCCCAAGCGACAGGATCATGCCGCTGACGCTCGTGAAGTTGCTCGCGGCCCAGGCGCACTCGCCCTACGGAAACGTATACGTGCGCAGCTTACCGCGAGCGGGAATCGAGGGCACCGTGCAACGCCGCGACTTGCACGACGCGCTCGGACGCACCCGCGCGAAAAGCGGCCACATCGAAAACGTGAACGGGCTCGCGGGATACGTGCAGACGCGTCACCACGGTCGCATCGCGTTCGCGTTCGAAGTCAACGACCCGCGCGCGAACGCCGATGTCGTCTACGAAGAAGAGGACCGCGCGCTCGATGCGCTTTCGGACTTTTAGGAAGCTGTCGGACTGCATCCGACAGCCGAGGACCGGCGGATCGGCCGAAGACCCAACGCGAAAGTCGCGCGCAGCGCAACGCGGCTGCCCGGAGGGTCGCTCGGCGCGATGACCAAGTAGCGTTCATGGCCTCTCCGGCAATCGGTTACACGCTCGTGATGCGCTTGGAAATGCCGTCGTCGCCCGGTGCGTTCGGCGCGCTCGCTTCGGCGATCGGCGACGCCGGAGGCATCATCGGAGCCGTCGATATGCGGGCCGTCGGCAAAGCCTCCGTCACCCGCGACTTGACAGTGACCGTCGGTTCGGATGCGGTTGCCAACGTGGTGCGCGCGCAAGTGGAGCGGCTCGACGGCGTGCGGCTGATGAGCGTTTCAGATTCGACGTTCCTCGCGCATCTCGGCGGCAAAATTTCCGTCGTACCGAAGATTCCGGTCAAGACGCGCACCGATCTCTCCAAAGTCTACACACCCGGCGTCGCACGCGTCTCGATGGCGATCGCAAATGACCCGCAAAAGGCGTTTCAGCTCACGATCAAGCGCAACTCTGTCGCCGTCGTCTCCGACGGCACGGCGGTGCTTGGCCTCGGCGACATCGGCCCGTTCGGCGCGGCGCCCGTCATGGAGGGCAAGTGCATGCTCTTCAAACAGTTCGCCGATATCGACGCCTTCCCGATTTGCCTCGACACCAAAGACGTGGATGAAATCGTGGAGACGGTCGTGCGGATCGCGCCGATTTTCGGCGGCATAAACCTCGAGGACATCTCCGCGCCGCGCTGCTTCGAAGTCGAAGATCGCCTTCAGGAACGGCTCGACATCCCGGTCATGCACGATGATCAGCACGGCACCGCGGTCGTCATTCTGGCGGCGCTCATGAACGCCGCGGCCGTCGTCGGCAAGCGGCTCGAAGATCTGACGGTCGTCGTCGCCGGCAGCGGCGCCGCCGGCACGGCAACGATGAAAATGCTGCTGCTCGCCGGAGTTCGCGACGTCGTTCCGGTCGACCGGTCGGGCGCACTGACGCGTAGCCAGCAGTACGAGAACTGGCATTGGACATGGCTTGCAGAAAATACGAACCGCAAGAACCGGCACGGCTCGCTCGCCGAAGTTTTGGAGGGAGCCGACGTCTTCATCGGCGTCTCGGCGCCGAACATCTTGCGCCCCGAAACGCTGCAGCGCATGGCGCGCGACCCGATCGTCTTCGCGATGGCCAATCCGACGCCGGAAATCATGCCGGAGACGGCCGCGCCGTACGTCGCCGTCATGGCGACGGGACGCAGCGACTACCCGAATCAAGTCAATAATCTGCTGGCTTTTCCGGGCATTTTTCGCGGTGCGCTCGATTGCCGTTCGCGTTCCATCAGCGACGGCATGAAGCTCGCAGCAGCGCGGGCGATTGCGGGCATCATCAGCGATGGCGAACGCGGCCCCGAGTACGTCATCCCGAGCGTTTTCGATAACCGCGTCGTCGATGCGGTCGCGCGCGCCGTCGTTGCCGCGGCCACCGATGAGGGCCTCGCGCGGCGCCATCTGCTCGGCAGCGAAAACGAGGAGCTCGCGGCGACGGTTTGATGCGGGAGTTTCGCGCGCGGGTTCTTATCATCGAGGACGATCCGGACATCGCGGCGGTCGAGCAACAGTTTTTGACGCGTGCCGGATATCAGACGAAATGGGCCTCAACGGGGCGCGACGGGCTTGCCGACGTCGTGAAGTTCGAACCCGATGTGGTGCTGCTCGACATCGGCCTGCCGGACATGTCGGGGCTCGATGCCTGCACCGCGATCGCGGAGACGGCGGATGCCTACATTCTGTTCGTCAGCGGCAATTCGAGTGAAGAGGTACGACTCAAGGGCCTGGGCCTGGGCGCCGACGATTTCATCAACAAGCCGTTCTCCGGTAATGAGTTGGTCGCGCGCATCGCGTCCTTTCTGCGCCGTCGCGAGCGCTCGCGCTTGCGCGAAAAAGATGGCCGGCTTCAACTCGGTGATTCGGCGCTCGTGCGCGATTTACACATGTTGCAGCGAAACGGCCGCGCGGTCGCGCTGACGGCGCTCGAGTTTCGACTGCTGTGGTTTCTCGGTGAAGCCGACGGCCGGCTGTTGACGCGCGCGCAGATCCTCGAACGTGTTTGGAACGACGTCTCAGGCATCCCGACCCGCGTCGTCGATGTTCACGTCGCGGCACTGCGTAAAAAGGTCAGCGAAGTCGGCGCTGCGCTCGTCATCTCATCGGTGCGAGGCATCGGATACCGTCTGGATCTCCCGTAGTTGATCGCGTCCGTCACCTGCGGGTTACACCGCGCCTGATAGCGGTCTGCTGCGCACACCCTGCTAACAAGGATCTCTCGTTTCATAATGATGTCGTTCCGTCGCTGGCTCGTTTTAATCGCGCTCACCGGCATGGCCGCAACACCCGCTTCGGCGCAGCGCCGGGTCGTCCGCATTGCGCCTGTCGCTTTTGGTGCACCGGCCGGCCAGGCGCCCGCAGGACCGATCGCAGCCGGCGGCGCCTTCGACCGTGTGCTGCCGTCGGGGCGTATCGTTGTGCCGGTAGGAACGAGCGTAGTGGTCGGCATGAACGCGCTCGGCGTTGCGCTGACGCCCGACGGCCGGTTTGCGATCGTCTCCAACGACGACGAACGTGAGGCGAGCGTGCATAGCGCGCTCGATCCGTCGATCACCGGCGGCTATTCGCTCGCGGTCGTCGACACCCAGACGATGCGCGTGGTCAGTCGCTATCAAACGCGCAAAGAATCGTTTTTTATCGGCGTTGCAGCCTTGCGCGATCCGGGCAAGGCGGCCAATACGCTCGTCCTTGCATCGGGCGGGGCGAGCAATGCGGTGTACGCGTTCGATCTCGACCAGAGCGGCAAACTTGCGCCCGACGCCCAGCACGAGATCGACATCCCGACGCCCAGCGACCCGCATTTCGCCAACGTCGAGCGCGCTTTTCCCAGTACCCTCGTCCTATCAGCGGATGGCACGCGGGCATTCGTCGTCGACGAACTCGGTGACAATGTGGCGCAGATCGACACCGCCACGCGGCGCGCCGTGGGGAGCGAACCGTCCGTCGGATACTTTCCGCTCGGCGCTGCGCTGACGCCGCAAGGGCTGCTCGTCGCCAACGAAGGCTTGATGCACTATGCGTTCCTCGGCACGCCGGCGACGGTTCCCCCGTTCGCGGCGCCCTCGCCCGCACCCGACCAAGCCTCCTCGCTTTCTTTGATTGCGCGCAATGCGGACGGATCATTGGCGCCTGAGCTGTCGGCTTCCGTACCGATGGATCGCATACCCGACGGTATCGAGCAGGCCGGCGGCGCACATCCGGTCGCAATCGCGGTAATGGCGGATAAACCGTACGCCTTCGTCGCGATGAGCAACGTCGATCGGATCGCGACGGTGTCGCTCGAAGCGCAACCGCGCGTCGTCGGTGGAACGGAATTGCGCTTGTACGACCGCGGGCCGTACGGAACGCAGCCGGCCGCGCTGGCGCTCACCCGCGACGGGAAGCGGCTGTACGTTGCACTCGCCGGGATCGACGCCATCGCGGTCATCGACACGAGCGATCCGCTGCATCCGCATCGGCTCGGTTTGATTCCGGCGGGATGGTACCCATCTGCGCTGGCGCTGTCCGCGGACGACCGCTCGTTGTTCGTCGTCAATACGAAGGGGATCGCCGAGGATCGCGGTTTCCAGGGCGGCGAGCCGGGATTCGTCGATAGCCGCGGGCGCATCGAATCGGTCGGCGCCGACAGCAACGCGATTTGGTCGACGCTCGAGCGGATCGATCTCGCGAACGTTAATCTGCGGCACGCGACTCCGGTTGCGCTTTCGTATCTGCGGAGCGTGCACGCTGCGCGTAAACGGGGCATCGTTCCCGATCGGTTCGAAGGCAACGGCAGCGCCCGCATCAAGCACGTCGTCATTCTCCTCGAAGAGAACAAAACATACGATTCGATGCTCGGCGATCTAACCGACGCGCGTGGCACAGCCTATGGTCCGGGCGATCCGGCACTGGTCTCGTTCGATGCGTCGGTCACGCCGAATCTGCACGCTCTGGCGCGGCGCTATGCGCTGGGCGGAAACTTCTACGCCGACTCCGAGGAATCCGACGCGGGTCATCAATTCGTTGCCGGCGGAATCGCGAGCCTGTTCACCGAGAAAACACTGCTCGTCAAGAAAGGGCGCCGGCCGCTGGTCAACAAGAATGAGGACGCCGAAGATTTCCCACGCGCCGGATACATCTTCAACTCGCTCGCCGAGCGGCGCAAAACCTATCGCGATTACGGCGATCTGGTGCGCGTATCGGGTTACGATGAAGGGGAAGCTGCCAATCCCAAGGCCGACGATCCGAACTTTGTCGATGAAAACGATACCGCAGCGCCGACGCGCGGACTGGGCGGCCTCTATAGCCTCGATGCCGCCGCACCGCCGACCCTTGCCGATCACGTCGACCTCAATTACCCGGGTTGGAATCTACGCATCCGCGACGTGCGCCGTGCAACCGAGTTCATTCGCGATTTCGATCCGCTCGTCAAAGCGAACGCGATGCCGACCTTTACGTACGTCTGGCTTCCGGCCGACCACGGCGGTTTCGGTCCCGACATTCCGCCTCTGCCGGAGGAGGTCGCCGACGGCGATCGGGCGCTCGGGCGGATCGTCGACTACCTGACGCATATCCCGCAGTGGAGATCGACCGCTATCTTCATAGAGCCCGACGACGCGCAGTCGACGCGCGATCACATCGATGAACACCGTTCTTATGCCGTCGTGGTCTCGCCGTATGCCAAGCGCCACTACATCGGCCGTGCGCATCTGTCGACCGTCAGCATTTTGAAAACCGAAGAGGAGTTGCTCGGCTTGCCGGCGCTCTCGCTCGGTGACGCGCTTGCGACCGATCTCGCCGACTTCTTCACGCCGGCCGCCGACATGACGCCCTACGTTCACGTCGATGCGCCGACCCAAACGGCGAGCATGGAAGGCAACCGGATCGCCGCGCTGCTGCAGCGGACCGATCAATCGGGAGCCGATGCCGATTCCGATCGGACGGCGCGTTTGGTCGAGCTTTCACGGGTTGCAGACCTGCTCGCCGCCGAGCGCCGGCGTCTACCACGCACGGCGTATGAGCACGATCAACGCGAACTCTATAACCGCGCATGGGCCGTGGTGAACGCTGCGCCGCAATCGCGTTGAGGTTCCGCGTGGCGCGGCGGCGAAAGGCGGCCGAGTGATCGCCGCAGACTCACGACTTCAAGCTCCCTTCGTCCGCAGCGACGCCGGCACATTGCGGGCGGCGTTGCTCGTCGCGCCGTCGCCTGCGCTTCCGAACGTGCGGCCGATGTATGGTGAGTCGAGTGCCATCGCCGAACGCAGCGCCGAGCAATTCGCCGTCTTCACGAACCGGCTCGCGGCACACGGCATTAAGGCAAGCGTCGTTGCATGCGAGGAGGTGACGCCGCTCGGTTCGCTGTGCGCGGACACGGCCGTGCTCTTTTCGGACGGCGCCTTTCTGATGCGCCCGAGCGATCTGCGTCGTCGCGCCGAAGTCGTTGCGATCGAGGCGGCACTCGAGCGCGCCGGCGTCCCGATCGTCGGCCGCATCGAGGCGCCGGGAATGCTCGACGGTGGCGACGTGCTGGTCGGGCCGCAGGCGATCTATTTCGGCGTTGCGCGCGTGCGGCGCGACGAAGGCGGCATCCCCCTCGCTTCGCATGGCAACGCACTAGGCCGCCAGCAACTCGCTGCGTACGCGACCTCTAAGGGATTGCGCGCGACGGTCGTGCCGCTGAACGCCGATGTCTTCCGGCTGAGGTCCGTGGCGGCGCTCGTCGACGATGAAACGCTGCTGTGCGCTACGGGCGTGCTGGATGCGGCCGCTTTTCAAGGATTGCGGCTCCTTGAGGTCCCGCGGGGAGAAGACTACGGTGCAGGCGTTTTGACGCTCGGCAAGGGCCGCGTGCTTGCGAATGTGCGCTTTCGCCAAACATTGCCGCTCCTGCGCAAGGCGAAGGTCGCGGTCGACGCGATCGACTTGTGGGAATTCGGCAAGATCGGCGCGACGCCGTCGCTGCTGGCGCTCCCACTGCAACGTACGTAGTGGGATTCACCCCCGCGCAATCCGTGCGTCGTTCGGGTTCACCGAACCACCCACGGGGGTGCAAGCCGGGCGAAAGCCCGACAGCTTCGTAAAGCGGTGCGTATCGCCGTCCTATCCGACGTGCACGGCAATATCCGGGGCCTCGAGGCTTGTCTTGCGGATCTCGATGAGCAGGGTGGCGCCGATACGCTCGTCGGGGCCGGCGACTTCTGTGCGGACGGCCCCCACCCGGTCGAGGTGTTGGAGTGTTTGCGCGAGCGCGGCGCGCTATGTGTACGCGGCAACACCGATCGCTACATCGTCGAATCTGCGGGCGCGCAAAGCGCCCAAGATGCCGCTGAAGCGGCGGAATTTGCCTGGCAACGCGAACGTCTTGGTTCGACGTGGCTTGCATGGTTGCGTGGCCTGCCGTTCGCGCAGCGTTTCGGTGAGGGGTCGGGCGGTCTGCTCATCGTGCACGCGAACCCCAAGACCGATGATGAGCACATCTGGCCCGACGCCGACGATGCGTTACTCGAACGGCTGACGGATGGTGTTGCCGAAAGAACGATCGCCTTCGGCCACCTGCACTTGCCGTACGTTCGCACGTGGCGTGACCGCCTTCTCGTCGACGTTGCCTCCGCCGGTCTGCCGAAGGACGGCGACCCGCGTGCCGGCTACGCGCTCTTTACGCAACGCAGCGGAGGTTGGCAAGTCAAGCACCGTCGCGTTCCGTTCGACATGGAGAAGGTCGTACACGACATCAAACAAAGCGGCATGCCGAACTCCGAAAAGCGCATCAAAGTGCTGCGTCGCCACCGCTATAAGCAGTTCGCCGAGCGTATTCCGTGATGCGGCGCGTTCCGGAACGGCTCTCCACAGTGCAGCACTCGTGGTGAAGACTTCTCGAGAATGTCGTTCGGAAGTCTACCCGAGTTTGAACGGGCGTACCCGAAGGACCGCTTTGTCGAGGAAAAGCTACGCCAAACGCTCCAAATTTTGCGGGACGAAGGCATAATCCCGTTCGAGGGTACGCATCGATTTTTCGGTTGCGGCACACGTTATAAGCTCAGCGCAGGTCGCACGCGTCGCCATAGAAGCGTCGCTTATTTGCGCTTCCACCCAACACCCCGGTGCTTGATATGCGATGCACCCAGAACAAGAGAATGACGATGAGGGACGCCATCGAAACGGTATTGGGTGATTGGATACACCGCCTTATCGGGTTAAAGGTATCCGGGTGTTATGGCCTTTATTTCACTCGCCGGTCGCCCCGCGCCGTAACAAGCCGAGTGGCGGTCCGCTGAGGCTTTTACTGAAAAGCGGTCGCGTTGGACGGACGGGTTGGACGGACGGGTTGGAAGTCAGCGGCCGCCGAGATTGGCTTCGCGATTCGAAACCGAAGGTTTTGCGCCGCGGTCGTATGGACTCTATGGTGAAAGCCTCCTACAATCGCTGGTCCTCGGCGCACAACGGTTCTCCGGAACGGTCGGCTAGCGGTGCGCCAGCACTTAGCGTAGAACGCCTCATCAAACGGTACGGCGATTTTCTCGCGGTCGACGACGTGTCGCTCTCAGTGGAACAAGGCGACTTCTTCGGATTTCTTGGGCCCAACGGTGCGGGCAAGACGACGACCATCAACGCGGTCGTCGGTCTAGCCACCATAACGTCCGGCACGATCGAAATATTCGGAAATGATAACGTTCGGCAGTGGCGTGAGGCGCGGCGGCTGATCGGGCTGTCGCCCCAGGAATACAACTTCGATCGCTACCTTTCGATCCGCGATGTGCTGATCTACCAGGCCGGTTATTACGGCTTGCATGGGGCGGCCGTGCGCGCTCGAGCCGACGCGCTGCTCGAGAAGTTCGGTCTTACGTCGAAAGCAAACGACACGTTTATCCGGCTCTCGGGCGGCATGAAGCGGCGCCTGACGTTAGCGCGCGCGCTCATTCACGAGCCTGCGCTCCTGATTTTGGACGAGCCGACCGCGGGCGTCGACGTCGAGCTTCGGATCGAACTTTGGGCTTTACTGAGGGAACTCAATGCGAACGGAACGACGATCATCCTGACGACCCACTACCTCGAAGAAGCCGAGTCGCTCTGCAAGAACATTGCGATCATCGAGGGCGGAAAACTCGTCGCGATGGAATCGACCGAAAAACTTCTTGCGCGCCGCGGCATGGCAACCTTGCGCGTCACCGTCGGCAATCCGCTGGAATCGCTGTCGCCGAGACTCGCGGCGCGCGGTGCGCACTACGATGCGACCACGCGCACGTTGCAGTTCGAAGGTATCGCCCCGTCGGCAATCGCGCCGACGCTCGCCGAACTGCAGTCCGACGGCTACACGATTGAGGACGTCGCGTTCACGCGTTCGAGCCTACAGGACGTGTTTCTCGATCTGGTGCGGCGATGACGGACGTGTGGGGCTTTCGCAACCCGGTCGGGCTTGCGACGCTGGTGCGCCGGGAACTTGTGCGCACGTACAAAGTCATCAATCAGGTGATCTGGCCGCCGATCATCACGACGATCCTTTACGTCCTGGTCTTTGGACTAGGTCTCGGTAGCCGGATGCACAACGTGCAGGGCGTACCGTACGCTGCGTTCTTGATCCCCGGCCTCATCATGCTGCAGGTGATCGATCAGACCTACGGCGAGTCCTCGAGTTCTCTCTTCCAGGGGCGGTTCATGAACTCGATTCAGGAGCTGCTCGTCGCGCCGCTCTCGGCCGTCGAAATTGTTACCGGCTATATCCTCGCGTCGATCCTGCGCGCGATTTTGATTGCGCTGTTGATTCTCACCGTCGGATTCATCATGGTCCGCACGTCGCCCGAGAACTGGGCGCTCTATTTCGGCATGACGATCCTCGTGTCGGCGCTCTTTGGTGCGATCGGTCTGATCTTCGGCCTCCTCGCCGAGAAATTCGACCATATCGCGGTCTTCACGACCTTCGTCATCACGCCGCTCGTCTTCGTGGGCGGGGTTTTCACTTCGACGCAGTTCTTGCCGCCGCTCGTGCGGCAGATCTCGCTCTTCAATCCGATGTTCTATATGATCGATGCGTTTCGCTATTCTTTTACGGGACGCAGCGACGTACCGCTCGGCCTCTCGGTCGGCATCGTCGGCGGCCTTGCCGTGCTTTCGCTTGCGATCGCGCTCCGCATGACGGCAACCGGTTACAAACTGCGCGTATGATGCGTTCTACCGGCATGGTCCGTCGCGCATCGGTTCTATTTGCCTTCGCGAGCGTTGCAATTCCGATTGCAGGTGCCACAGGACCGCCGAGTCCGTCGCCGACCCCACATCGCGCATTGCCTTCGCCGCTCTCTGCACCGAGCGGAGGCCCCGCTGCGATTGCGCCGGCCTCGCACGCCGCCTTGGCGCCCGGCGTCCCCGCACCGCCCTTTGGGCTTCAGGCGCTCAACGGAAAATCGATCGGGCTCGCTCAGGATAAGGGAAAGGCACTGGCGCTGGTTCTTTTCAGGACAACATGCGTGTCGTGTCGAGTTCAGATGGCCGAACTCAATGCGGCCGCGTCGAAACTGATGAAGGATGGTATCGCGGTGGTCGGTGTCGACACGGGCGACGGCATCGATGTGCTTCGAGCGTACGCCGCGCTTCACGGAATCGTGTTTCCCCTCGCGGCGAGCGACGCCGCGTTTGCCGCAGCGTATGATGCGGGCGACCAACCGGCGATCCTTCTGATCGACGGAGGCGGTACGCTGCGGGCGCGACTGCTCGAGAACGTCGGCGCGGAGCTATTGGTGAAATTCGCACAGACGGCCAAGGGCGGGCGCGACGTCGTGCTCACGTCGCCGTTACAGACGAAGATCGACGCGCTCTTGGCGGATCGAACGATTGTCTCTGGCCATCCGGCGACCGACGAAGCGAACGCAAAAAGGGCCGAAAGCGCAATTGCGAACGCGGAGAAGCTGCTCGCACAGAGCGATGCCGCGCGAGGCAACGTCGCCGACGTTCTGCAGACGCGCGCACTGGAGGGAGAACTGCGCGACAAGGCCATCGCGGCACTCGTAAACGTCGGCACCTCCGTACACGATCAAACACTATTGACGCGTTTGCAAGGCGATGCGGCGCTAGCGCGCGGGCAGTTTCGCGACGCCGAACAAGCCTATCGTGCCGTGCTCGATCTTGCGCCCAGTGACGCCGATGCCCAGCACGGCTCGGCGTTCGCGTCGCAACGGCTCGCGCTTACCCAGCCGGTGCCCGCCACCGACTTGACAAAAGCCGTCGCGCTTGCGAAGCAGCGCGTCGATTCGAATCCGAACGATGCCGTCGCGCTTGCCACGCTTGCTAACACCGATCTCGATGCAGCTCGCGCGAAAGTGATGAGCGGAGACGTTGTCGGTGCGCGTAATGACTTCGGCGACGCCGTTGGATGGTCTGAAAAACTCCGGCCTAGCGATCCGAGTAGGACGGCGCTCCTGGAAGAAGCGCAGGAAGGCATTGTCGCGCTCGGGTTGGGTGCGAAGTCGGGCCTCTCGTTGTCGCTTGCGCCTTGGACGGGCCCCGAACTGCCCGGCAGCGTTCCCGATACGCTGCGGTACCGTCTCGCGGTCGTCGGCAATACGGCGAAACCCGTCGACGTCAAAGCGGTGGACGTGCCCAAAGGATGGATTGCAACGTTTTGCACCGAGCGCGTTTGTACGCCGGGCCGCGTGCGCATCGCGATTCCGGCGTCGCGGGTCGGGGTCATCGAACTCCAACTTGTGCCGCCCGACTCTCGTAATCAGGCTCCTAAGGTGCGTGTCATCGGAAACGACGGTGGAGGCGCTATAACGGCGACGACATGACGGCGTAACAACGGCAGGCGAGCTCTCGGCTATCGGGGTACGTAGCGCGACATGAGCGTTCGTTGCCTTACGTTTGTACGATCGTGGTGCGCCCTGGGTATCATCGTGGTCGCGACGTCCCTCCCGGGATGTCACATCCACAACAGCATGCCGGCGCCACCGGCGCCTCCGGCGCCGCCGACAGGTACCGGTCCGACGGACACTCCTACAACTGGCCCGACGGGCGCGCTTCCGAGCACCGATGCCTCAACATCGTTCAACGTTGCGAGCGGCGGAGCGACCATCCCGCTGTTATCGATGGGCCTGGGCGGCAATCTCCGGTACGCGGCCAACAACGTCTTCTCGGCCGGCGGTACCTTTACGTTCACGACGACGCCCCCGACGTCCGGGGCGGGATCGAACCTGCCTAACGCCCTCGTCTATTTCGAAGTGGTTTTGAACTCTAGCGTGACGTTCACTTCGCCCTTTACGATCTCGCCGGTAGTCTTCCCAACATCGTACTCGACGAGCGGCCTTACCTTTACCGAAACGTTTTACGATCAAACCAAAGGCACCCAGATCGGCTCGACGGTGCAGGGAGTCATCAACGGGCAAAACGTGACCTTTACGCCGCCGGGCAACGGCTCATTTACGGCAACTGCAAACGACGTCTATCTGGCGGTCGTTACCGGCTCGTAGAACGCCGAACATTTCCGGGATGGCCTACGGGAAGAACGGGTTGTGCGCGCGTTCTTCCCCGATGGTCGACGGCGGTCCGTGGCCGGGCATCACGACGGTCGTATCATCGAGCGTGAAGAATTTGGTGCGTACGCTCTCCAGGATGTCCTGGTACGTACTGCGGTCGCCGGCTGCGCCGCCGACGCTTCCCGCGAATAGCGTATCGCCGGTGAAGAGCGTCGAGCGGAACAGAAACGACGAGGAACCATCGGTGTGACCCGGCGTGTGCAGCATGCGAATCGAAGCAGCGTCGCCAAACGGCAACTCGTCGCCGTCGACGACCGGTAAAGCTTTGCTTGCGAGCGCGCCGATCGCAAATGCGTCGGCACGGTGCATCACGATCTGCGCGTCCGGAAAGGCCCGCGCTACGTCGGCCGTCGCATCGCAGTGGTCTTCGTGCTTGTGCGTGATGAGGATGTAGCGCAGCGCATACGGCCCCGCGGCGATCGCATTCATGAGCGTCTGCGGCAGGCCGGCCGGATCGATCAGCGCCGCCGTTTTCCCATCTTGCAGGAAGAAAAGGTAGCCGTTAGAGGGGTGCGGGTCGTGAGGATGGTGGCGAACGTATTCGGGAAGCGCGACGTTCGGATGCCAGCGTTGCGCAGCGGCGTCGGCGAACTTTCCCGGATCGAGCCGCAGCACGCGCGCGAGCGCACGAGCTTCATCATCGCTTGGGACTCCGTCGCCACGCGTCCAATCGGCGATGTGCACAGGTGCAAGACCCGTGGCATTTCCGAGTGCCTCGTCGTCGATCCCGACGCCGCGCTTGGCTTTGCGAAGAAGATCGGAGAAGTCGTCTTCGAGCATGGTCGTCGCTTCGGTCGCATGAAACCGGGGACCCTGCAGCCTCGGTTGAAACTCCCGGAATGGAACACGTGATCATCATCGGCTCGGGGCCGGCCGGCCTGACCGCCGCCGTGTACGCTGCGCGCGCGAATCTCGCGCCGCTCGTCTTTGCCGGCTATCAGTACGGTGGTCAACTGATGTTCACGACCGAAGTCGAGAACTATCCGGGTTTCCCGACCGGCGTGCTTGGGCCCGAGTTGATGGAAAGCTTTCGTGCGCAAGCCGAGCGTTTCGGCGCGAAGATCGAAAACGTCGATGTCACCCAGGTGGACTTTACGGGCCGCCCCTTGCGTGTCTGGACCGGCGATACCGCATACGAAGCGCAGAGCGTCATCGTCGCGACCGGCGCGAGCGCCCGCTGGCTCGGCGTTCCGGGAGAGGCGACCCTTCGCGGTCGGGGCGTGTCGACGTGCGCCACCTGCGACGGTGCGTTCTTCAAAGACAAGCGAATCGTCGTCGTCGGCGGCGGCGACTCTGCGATGGAAGAGGCAATCTTTCTGACCCGGTTCGGTTCGCAAGTTACGGTGCTGCACCGGCGCGAGACGCTGCGCGCAAGCAAGATCATGTCCGAGCGCGCACTCGCGCATCCGAAGATAGCGTTCCGCTTCAACGCCGCCGTCGACGAAGTGCGGGGCGGTGAAAAGCTCGAGTCGCTCATCGTGCGCGATTCGCTGGCCGGGGGCACGTCGGAGCTTGCGGCCGATGCGCTCTTCATCGCGATCGGCCACGATCCCAATACCGCGGTGTTCGAAGGTCAACTCGACCGTGACGCACACGGCTACATTGCTTCTCCCGACGGCGTGCACACCAATATCGCGGGCGTCTTCGTCGCGGGCGACGTGTACGATATCCGCTACAAGCAGGCGGTTACGGCTGCCGGCATGGGTTGCCGTGCAGCGCTCGAAGCCGAGCGCTACCTCGAAGAACTCGACGCCGATCGAGCGCTCGCCGGATTTGCCGCAGGCAGCCGATAACGATATTCATCGCTTGCCGTACCTTTGAAGTAGTCGGCGCCGACCAGCGTCTCCTGGCGTTCGAAAGCCAGGCGCTCGGCAAGGGCGATCGAGCGTACGTTGCGCGTATCGATGAATGCCTCAACAACGGCGTTGGGCAGGTGCACGTACAGGTGGCTTAGGACGGCGCGGCATGCTTCGCACGCAAAACCGCAACCCCAGGCGGCACGTCCGAAGACGTATCCGATGAGTGCGCGACCCGTATCGCAGCGAATACTCGTCTCTACCGTGCCGAACGGCGCATCGGGCCGCTCGCGCGAAGCGACGGCCCAGTTCCACCAACGCTCGTCATTCGTGGGCGGCCCGGCGGAAGTCCGGCGGTAGCGCGCTTCGAGATCGCCCGCTGCGCGCGGTGGATCGTCGGGAATGAACTCGTAAACCGCCGGATCGCGGAACGCAGCGAAAAGTGCCGGCGCGTGTTCGGGGCCGAGCGGCCGTAGCGTGAGTCTTTCCGTAAAGAGTGGTTGCGGGTGCCCTTCAAGCACCGGCAATGGTACGCAGGGCAGAACCGATGGTCTCGTGACAAAACGGTAACCGGCCGCAGGCATGCGTTCCGATACTACGAACGGACGGGCGAGGCTGAACCGACAAGAGCTTCGAGCGTCTCGGGGTCCTTGGGAATCGCCGCCGTCAGGTTATCGGGTTCACCTGCGGTGCACAAGATATCGTCCTCGATGCGCACGCCGATGCCCCGCCAGCGCTCCGGCACGTCGGCGTCGGGTTGAACATAGAGACCGGGCTCGACCGTCATCACCATGCCCGGCTCGAGTTTGCGGAATACTTTGTCAGCGTCGGTATACCGTCCGACATCATGGACGTCGATGCCGATGTAGTGTCCGGTTCGATGGGGATAGAACGCGGAAAACGCTTCTTTCTCGATCAGTTCGTCAGCCGTGCCGGAGAGCAGTCCGAGGTCGACCAGGCCTTCGGTGAGCGTCCGTACCGCCGCCATGTGATAGGCATCGTACGTTCGTCCGGGCCTGACCTGCTCGATGCCTGCAAGTTGCGCGCGTAGCACCAGATCGTATATCGCGCGCTGCTCGGCGCTGAATCGGCCGTTGACGGGCCATGTACGCGTGACATCGCTTGCATAGAGGTCGACTTCGGCGCCGCTGTCGACGAGCACCAGATCGCCGTCACGGAGACGATCGCGATTACTATTGTAGTGAAGTATTGTCGCGTTGCGGCCGCCCGCAACGATCGACGGATAGGCGACGTCTTGCGCCCCTGCGGCGCGGTACTCGAACTCGATGATCGCTTCGAGCTCGTATTCCCACATGCCGGGGCGGGTTGCCCGCATGCCGGCTTCGTGACCGGCCCGCGACGCGGCTGCAGCGCGGCGCATGAGGGCAAGTTCATCGTCGCTCTTGCGTAAGCGCATCTCGTGCAGAAGATTTCCCGGCTCGATGTACGAGCGCGGGGCGGTCCCACCGCGTCGCACTTTGTGCCGCGCCGCCTTCACCGCCGTGACGACCGCGCGGTCAGTTTGTTCATCGAGGCCGAGGCCGTAATGGACGGCCGGCGAGCCGACGAGCAAGTCGGGCAGCCGCGCTGCAAGCTCCGCGATCGGATAGGCCGCCGTGACGCCGAGTTCGGCCGGTGCGCTTTCGACGCCCAGACGTCGACCGGTCCAAATTTCCGCCGCGCGATCCTTTTCGCGGAGGAAGAGTACGCTCGGCTCTTTGTCATTCTTCGGAGCGAGTACGAGCACGGCTTCGGGCTCGATGAACCCCGTCAGGTAATAAAAATCCGAGTTCTGCCGGTATTCGTACTCGGTGTCGGCATTGCGCACCGCGTGGCGCGCCGCGGGGATTACGGCGACGCCATCCCCGAGGGCGCGCGCAAACGCTTGCCTCCGAGATTCGTAGGTCATCTTCATGGGTGGAGCACCTTCGCGCGCCGACGACGGCGTCATGCCTTGGACCGCTGCTGCTTACGGCACCTGTGACGCTGCAGGGAGCGGTACAGCGCTTCCCGTCGGTGCCGGGACGGGACTGGTCGCTGAAGCGGGCGTAGCCGGGGCGGGCGCAACCGTGCTTGAAGCCGGCGGCGCGGTACTTGCACCCATGCTGCCGTTCATCGGTCGCGGCGACATCACGGTCGATCGTGCTTCGCGCCGTGCATCATGGACCCGGGCATCATGGAGCCGCTCGTACCGGAGCCTTGCATCGTCGAGTTCGCTCCCATCATGCCCGCGCGATGGGCGCCCATCGCGGTGGCTGCGGAGCGGCAGACATATCGCCCGTAGGTGGTCTTTCCATAGTATGCGGAGCCTCGCATGTAATAGACGTGACTACGCGTATTGACCCACACGACCGGATTGGTCGCGCTGCAGTGCGGCGTCATCATTCGCGAACGGGTCATGCTGCCGGATGTCGTCATTTGTCCGAAGGCAGGGGCACCCAGGAGGGCGACCGCGGCAAGCGTCAAGAGAGCTCTCAAGTCCTGTGCTCCTTTACGGCTGAATCGGCGGCATGCGCCGTCGCTACATACGCCTACCGTACCCGAAAATCAAGGACGAGCAAACTTGCTCGCAGGCCGCCTCGGACGCTCCCGGAACGCCTCGGTATGAGTGCGAGCGCCGTCACCGCGAGTCCGTCGCGCCCGAACTTCCGCGGCTTATCCGTCGTGTCGTTTGCGCACGGCGTCAACGATTTCTATTCGGGGATCGTGCCGTTCACGATCTTCCTTGTGCTCGCACGGCACCATGTGTCGCCTGCGTTTCAGGGGGCCTTCGTCTTCTTGTGGTATGTCACGAGTTCGATCGTACAGCCGCTCTTCGGCGCATATACGGACCGCCGCGGACGCTGGTGGTTTCTGCCGAGCGCCGTTGCCCTCACGGTGACGGCGTTGTCGTTCGCGGCGGCCACGCCGTCGCTCGCCGCTCTCGCCGGATGCATCGTCGTCGGGGGAATCGGTTCGGCCGTGATGCATCCGGAAGCGGGAAAATACTCCGCGATGCTCAGCGGTGCGCGTCGCGCGAGCGGCATCTCGATCTTTCAAGTAGGCGGCCAGATCGGCTATGCACTCGGCCCGGCCATCATCGCGCTGCTCTTCGCACATCTAGGGCCGAGCGGTTCCGTGTGGCTTTTCGTCCCGGGCGCGCTCGCCGTCGCTGTGCTCTTTACGCTGATGCCACGTGTCGACCGCGCCGCCGCCGTTGCGCACGCGCGCGTCAACGTGGCGCGGACGGCGGCGCAAGGGCAGCGGATCGATAGGCTCGGCGTGTCGTTGCTCGTCGGCAGCACGGCGCTACGGTACTTCGTCACCGCGGCGTTCATGACGTACCTTCCGAACTTTCTGGTGGCGCACGGCGCGACGATCCCGCAGGCAGGTCAGATCGTCAGCGCGTTTTTGCTCGTCTCATCGCTCGGGCTGCTCGCCGGCGGCTCGCTTGCCGACCGCTTCGGACCCGTTCGCGTCTGTGCTATCGCTCTCTGCGGAGCCGTACCGTTCTTGTATGCATTCTTCGTGGCGCCGCTGGGGTACGGGATCGTCGCGCTGCTCGTTGGCAGCGTTCTACTTGCAGTCCAAAACGCGCCCGGCGTCTCGCTCGTGCAGACGATGCTGCCGCGAAATCTCGGCATGGCTCTCGGACTGATGAACGGCGTCGCCTTCGGGATCGGTTCGGGACTGGTCGCGGTGATCGGATTCGTCGTTGCGGGCGCGGGCGCCGGCGCCGCCCTCGAATCCGTCAGCGCGATGCCGCTTTTGGCAGCCGTCGCGTACGGTGCGTTCGCGCCGCGCTTACCGAAAACCACAAACGCGTGATGCGAATGCGCGCGCGACAGTTGCGGTTATGTATACAGAAGATAGCGTTCCCGCAGCGTTTCGAAAGCGTGCGTTTGCGGCTCCCACTGACGTACGATCGCATCGGCGTCAAGCCCGTCGGCGAGGCCGCTGCGCAACAGATCCGTACCCCAATCCCGGTCGAGCGCCGCTGCATGGATCGTGAGCGTCTGCGGCGACATGCGCCGTATTGCGACAAGCAGCTGGACGGCAGTTCGCACCGCTCGAAAGGCGCGCGCATCGGTAACGACGATTTCGACGCCCGATAACGAGCGGCCGTGCCAAAAGCCGGCGAGCGGTGACCATGAAGCGGCACGAAAGTGAACCCCTGGAATCGGGCGCGCGTTGAGCGTCTCGGCTAAACGAAAGCCGTCGAGCCCGTACGCGCCCGCGTACTTGAACGGTTTCGTATAACCGGTGCCGTTGTTGACGCCGGCGCCGTCGAGCAGTCCCGTCGCCGGATACACGAGCGCCGTGCTCCATTCGGGAATGTTCGGCGAGGTCTGTACCCACTGGAGTCCCGTATCGGGCCACAGCATATCGCGCTTGTAACCCGTCATTTCTATGACGCGTAGCGAGCACCCGATGCCGAAGTGTTCGTTGAAGAGCTTGGCCAGTTCGCCGACGGTCATGCCGTGACGGATGGGCAGCGCGTAGAGACCGATGAACGATGCGTAGCGCGGCTCGAGTACGGGGCCCTCGACGATTGCGCCGCCGAGCGGATTCGGACGGTCGAGCACCCAAACCGGCTTGCCGTACGTCTTCGCTGCCTGCATCACGTAGGCGAGCGTCGAGATGTAGGTGTACGTTCGGTCGCCGACGTCTTGAATGTCGAAGAGCAGGACGTCGACACCCGCCAACATCGCGGCGCTTGGCCGCCGCGTGGCGCCGTACAAACTGTATACCGGCAAGCCCGTGCGCGAGTCGACGTATGAGGTTACATAGGCGCCGGCGGTTTGATCGCCGCGTAGGCCATGTTCTGGGGAATAGATCGCCCGCAAGCATATTTGTGGGTTGCGACGGATGGCGTCCACGATTGTCTCGAGCTGCGATGTAACGCCCGTTTGGTTCGTGACGACGCCGACGCAGCGACCGGCGAGTTCGCGCCAGATGGAACTCAAGAAGCGTTCGTCGCCGAGCTCGACGTTCGCTTGGGGGACGGGTGCCGAAGACGCGCGTAGCGGCGCGGCGGACCCCGACGTTGCCGCCGCCGTTGCGAGCAGCGAGCGCGTGAACGCGGCACGATTCATTGCCACGTTAGACGAATTCCGGTCGCACGCCGGAGGGAATCAACCGCGCTGCTGAAGCGAAGTCGAAGAGGTTGTCGACCGCCGCGATACCATCCTCGCCGAGATCGTCCGAATAGCGGTTCACGTAAAGGCCAATGTGCGCCCGCATGACGTCGTCGTGCATCTCGAAGGCATGTTCGCGCACGTAGGGCAGAATTGCTGCGTCATGGCGATACGCAAACGCCAAACTCGCGCGGATGGTGGCGTCGATCTCTCGCGTCGCCGGCGCGTCGAGATCGCGGCGTGCCAGGATTGCCCCGAGCGGAATCGGCCGGCCGGTTTCGCGCTCCCACCATTCGCCGAGATCGGCCATCTTTGCAAGCCCGGCACACTCGTAAGTGAAGCGCGATTCGTGGATGATGAGCCCGGCATCGACTTCGCCTTTTGCGACGGCGTCGACGATGCGGTCGAAGCGCATCACAACCGGGTCGATCGGCCGTTGGAATGCGAGCCGCAACAACAGGAATGCGGTCGTCAGCGCTCCAGGAATCGCGACGCGCACGTGGGGCCGCAAATCCGACAACACCGGTACGTTACCATCTGCGCTCGGTCGGCCGACGAGGAGCGGCCCGCAGCCGCGGCCGAGCGCACCACCTGCTCGTAAGATACGATAACGGTCGAGCAGGTAGGGAATGGCACCGTAACTGACTTTCGTCAGCTCGTAACGCCCCGAGCGTGCCGCCTCGTTGAGCGCCTCAACATCGTCGAGAACGACCTTCACCGGTGGCGCATCCGCAAGCAATGCGCGTGTCCATGCTGCGAAGATGAACGTGTCGTTCGGACAGGGTGAGTATGCAAGCGACAGCGGCGCGCTAGCGAGGGGCGTCACGTCGACGGCGCCGGTTCGAGCGCTAGCCGGTCGAGCACGCGGTCGAGTGCCGCAACGACGGCGCGCGCGCCTCCTGCGAAGTTCCACTCGGCGTTTCGACGTTCGCCGACGTAGTTCGAGACGCCGCGCACTTCAAGCGCCGGCACGCGGGCGACCGCGGCCGCGCGTAAGACGGCGAACCCTTCCATTGACTCCACGCCGACATCGTAGCGTGCCCGCAGACGTGCCGCAGTCGCATCGGTCGTCGTAACCTGCGTAACGGTCAGGCCGCTAACCGCCCGAAAGCGGAGGTCGTTGCAGCGTGCCATGAGCGTGGCATCGGCGTGTGCGCTGTCGACGAGCGTTACTCCTCCGGGTAAGGTCAGCGGCGTACCACCTTCAAGCCCGAAGTCGGCGAATATCTCCTGCGTGACGAGCACTGCTTCACCAATGCCCGCGCCGCCGCGAAATGCGCCGCCGATGCCGGCGTTGATGACGGCTGTGAACTCCGCACGCGCCAGCATGCGCGACGTCGCAATCGCAGCTTCGACCGAACCGACACCGCACGTAAGAAGCGTCACGTTCGGACGGGCCGTCAGCGCTCCCAACTCTTGGGGCAGCGCGCAAACAACCAAAATCACGGGTGCACGATCAGCGAACGCCGATGAACTTTTGGGTCTGTAGGCCGAGACGTAAACGTCTCGGATCGCGCTTCGCTGCCTCCAGTGCAAGCGTGATGTTGTTGCGCTTGTTTCCCTCGGGTTGTAAGAACAAGGGAACGTTACGGCCGCCGAAACTGGCGAGCCATTCATCGGGTACCCGCCCGTCAACGATCAGCTTCACCTCGTTGGCGCGCGCAGCCATGGCCGGATGCAAACGCTCTTTCGGCGAGACGGTCAACCATACGTCGGACGGAAGCTCGACCGGCACGCTGCCGTTCGACTCAATGTGCACGCGCCGACCGTCCGCGCGGAGCGCCGCGATCAGGTGCGAACTTTCGCCCTGCGCAAGCGGCTCGCCGCCCGTCAGTACTACCATGGGGCAGTCGCCGCCGAGTTCCCTTACGCGCGCGAGTGTCTGTTCCACGGTAACGAACGCTTTTACGCTATAATCCGTATCGCAGAAGCGGCAATTCAAATTGCACCCGGCAAGCCGTACGAAGACCGCAGGCGTGCCGACCCACGCCCCTTCGCCTTGCACGCTATAGAATATCTCAGCGAGCGCGAGCATCTTCGGAACGTACGACGGCACATGCCGTCGCCGTCTCCCACACGACGATTTCTACGAGCCGATCGATTTCGGTATGTAGCGAGTTCCAAATCCAGAGCGCGATATGTTCCGCCGTCGGATTCGGCATCACATCGTTGAGCGACGCATGATCGAGTTTGTCGATGACGGCCGGTTTTACGATGGCCGAAAGGGCGTCGAAATCGATGACCATCCCCGTTGCTGGGCCGCCGATTTGCAGCGGCCCGTCGACGACGACATCGAACCGATAGGAGTGCCCGTGGAGGCGGCCGCACTTTCCCGGATGGTGCGGTAAAACGTGCGCCGCCTCAAAGCGAAACTGTTTACGAAGCTGCATCGGTACTCATACGTATTGGACGACGACGCCCCCATCGCGCGCCGCGCGCGCCAGGTCGCTATCGGCTGTAGCGAGCGGAAGCGCGTAGTCGAGTGCGACCGCAAGATAGGCGTGGATACAACAAATACATACTCTCGCTTCGATCGAAGTCAACCGCGTGACATTTTGAGTTGAACTCGCGCGTCATAAGGCGTCGCCCGGTTTCATCGCCTCCAAGCGCTTTTTGAGATCGTTGAGGAATGCATTCGAGCTCGTGCCGTCGAGGACGCGGTGGTCCAGCGACAGGCAGACGTTCATCATCGAACGGATTGCGATCGCATCGTCGACGACGACCGGACGCTTGACGATCGCCTCCATCGTTACGATCGCGGCTTGACCGCCGTTGATGATCGGCTTGGAAAGTATCGAACCGTTGGCGCCGGTGTTGTTGACGGTGAACGTACCGCCGCTCAGCTCGTCGGCTGCAAGTTTTCCCGTGCGGGCCTTGTCGATGAGCTTACCTGCCGCGATCGCGAGACCGCCGATCGAAAGCGTGTCGGCATCGCGGATGACAGGCACCATGAGATTGGCATCGAGCCCGATCGCAATTCCAATGTTGGTTTCGCGCTGAACGTAGATTCCTTCATCGGTGAACTTTGCATTGAGCAATGGGTTCGCGCGCAGCGACTGCACCGTCGCATAAATGAAGAAGGGCAGCAACGTAAGTCCGTAGCCCTTCTCGCTCTGGAAACGTGCCTTCTCCTTGTTGCGCCATGCCATCAGTTTTGTAACGTCGACTTCGCACATCGTCCAGGCGTGGGGCGCGTTCGCCAGCGACTCGGTCATCCGTTGCGCGATGATCTTCCGTGCGGGCGAGAGCGGAACGAGCGTCCCCGCAACAGGCGCGGCGTACGTCGACCGTGCGACTTGCGAGAGATCCGGTACGCCGGTAGCCGGCGGACGCGTCGGCGGAACCTGCGGTGCGGCGGGAAGCGGCGCGAATTCGCGCGCGGGAGCCGATGGTGCTGCGACGGTCGTCGGCTGTTGCGGCGCGTTCATGATCGTTGCCGCCATGATCGATGCCGGGCCTTCCTGAGAAGCGGCGAGCACATCGTTTGCGGTAACGCGTCCGTTCGTCCCGGTTCCTAGGACGGCAGCGATGTCGACGTGATGTTCGCGCGCAAGTCTTCGCACGGCCGGCGAAACGCGACGCAAAACGTCGGGACCGTTGATCGCACCGTTACCATTGCGCGACGGTGCTCCGTTCTGTCCGGAGGTCGCCGGTACGCCAGGTCCTGCGCCCGATGCGCCGTAACTCGACGGCGCAACCACCGGCGCACCGACGTTATTTCCGGGCACGGGTTCGTCAGAGCCATGCCGTGATGCCTCGGAAGCACGCTGCGCTGCCGGACCGTTTGACGAGGCGGACGCCGCTTCGGTCGCCGCACCAAGCTCATCGATCACGGCGATGGGCGCACCGGTTGGAACCGTCTCGCCCTCTTTCGCGATAATTTGGCGGATCACACCGGAGACCGGTGACGGCACCTCGGCGTTGACCTTGTCGGTCGAAACTTCAACGAAGGCTTCGTACTTCTCGACCGCGTCCCCGACGTTCTTGAGCCACTGTGCGACGGTCCCTTCGGTGACGGTTTCGCCGAGCTGCGGCATCGTGATCGTGGTAGCCATTTAGAACCGAACCATTTCGCGCATGGCGTCGGCCATGCGGTCGGGCGAGATCATGAACTCTTCCTCCAGCGGCAGCGCGTAGCCCATCGCCGGGACGTCGGGTCCGCACAGCCGCCGGATCGGTGCGTCGAGATCGAAGAACGCTTCCTCGGCGACCATCGCCGCGATCTCGGCGCCGATGCCGCCGAACTTGTTGTCTTCGTGGATGATGAGCAACTTGCGCGTCTTGCGCACGCTTTCGAGTATCGTCGTGCGATCCATCGGCCGAATCGACCGTAGATCGATGACTTCGATCGACATGCCCTCGGCGGCGACCCGCTTCGCCGCGTCGAGCGCGTAGTGCACGTACAGTCCGTACGACACCACCGTAAGCTGGTCGCCCGACGCTTTGACATCCGCTTTACCGAGCGGAATCGTGTAATGGCCGGAGGGAACGTCGCCTTTGACGGACCGGTACGTCTTCTTGTGTTCGAGGAAGAGCACCGGATCCGGATCGTCGATCGACGCGTTGAGTAAGCCTTTGATGTCGGCCGGAAACGATGGCGCGGCGATTTTAAGGCCGGGAACGTGGTAGAAGAGTGCTTCGATCGAGACCGAGTGGGAGAGCGCGCCGCGCACGCCGCCGCCATAGGGCGTGCGGATCACGAGCGGGCATGTGTAATCGCCGTTGCTGCGATAGCGTGTCTTCGCCGCTTCACCGACGATTTGGTTGAAAGCGGGATAAATGAAATCGGCGAACTGAATCTCGGCGATCGGCCGGAGCCCTTCCATGGCCATCCCGACCGCGATGCCGACGATGGACGCTTCGGCAAGCGGAGTGTCGATGATGCGCCCGGGCCCAAATTCTTCCAGAAAGCCTTTGGTGATCAAGAACACGTTGCCACGTGCACCGACGTCTTCACCCATGACCAGTGTTCGATCGTCGCTTTTCAGCGCCTCGTACAACGTCTGGCGTACCGCTTCGACGTTGTTCATGACGGTGGTCGGCGCAGCTACAGCCATGGTTCGTAGGCCCCTTCGTAGACTTTCGTATAGAGTTCGTCCGCTTGCGGATACGGCAACGCTTCCGTCTCGTCGGTCACGCGATTGACCTCCGCAAGCACTTCTTTCTTCATCGCAGCAAGGTCGTCGGCCGTGACGATGCCCGCTTCGAGCATCAGGCTTTCGAAGCGCGGAACGGGATCGAGGTGCCGATGCCGTTCGATTTCGTCGCGCGTTCGGTACGTGCGATCGTCATCGTCGGTCGTGTGCGCGAGGAAGCGGTAACAGGTCGCCTCGACCAGCGTCGGACCGCCGCCCGAGCGCGCGCGTCTGAGTGCTTCGCTGACGACGGCATACGTCGCGATCGGATCGGAGCCGTCAACTTTGACGCCCGGCAGACCATAACCGTCGGCCTTACTGACGATATCCTCAACTGCCATCTGGCCGCTACGAGGTGTCGAGATCGCCCACTCGTTATTCTCGCAGAGAAAGACGATCGGCACTTTGTGGACGGCAGCAAAATTGACGGACTCGTGCCATTCGCCTTCGCTCGTCGCGCCGTCGCCGAACGAACATAGCACGGCGCGCCCGTTCTCCTTGCGGAGCTTCATCGCGTACGCCGCTCCGACCGCGTGCGGGCAATGGGCGGCGATGATCGAACTGACCGAGAGAATGCCGAGCCGGTGGTGCGAGTAGTGGTTGGGAAACTGCCGGCCGCCCGAGACGTCGGCGCCGCGCGCGAACATCGAGAGCAGTGCATCCCGCGGCTCCATGCCGACGCCGACGCACAGGCCGATATCACGGTAATAGGGGACCAAGATGTCCCGGCCGCGCTCGAACGCAGCGGCGGCTCCGGCGTGGATGCCTTCGTGTCCTTCGCTTCCGGTCGCGAACGGAATCTTGCCTTGCCGATTGAGCTGGAACCCGCGGTTGTCGAGGGTACGCTGCATCTGCATGTTGCGCAACATCCAGCGCAGCTTCTCGTCGCTCAAACCGTGCCGCTCGAGTGCGGGCGCGGGGATCGCTTTGGGCATCGGTCTTCCTACCTCCGGATCGTGACCCGTTGGTATCGCCCGAAGCGAGGGCTGACTCCTGTCAGGCGCCCGCGCTCGGGTCCGCCTCCTTACGGGTTTGGATTTCCGATCTGACGAGAGAGCTGGACCGTGATCTGGTTCATGCCGAACCGAACGCGGGTTTTCGGAGCTCTGGCTCAGGCTATTGGCTAGGCCCGCTTCCGATCTGTTTTTGGAGCTGCAGCGTTATCGAGCGCGGCGGAGCGAAGAAGAGTGTGTCGGGCGTGCTGTTGCCTGGGTCTATATTGCCGAATCCGTAGACACCAAAAGTACGATAGCTGTCGTGGTTGAAGATGTTCGATATATTGGCAATTAAGTGGAACCCACTGGTAAGTTTTGCGTCCACTCCTGCATCGAAGAGTGCGAAACCAGGTTCGCCAAAGGAATTGAGTTGTCCGTAGTAAGTGAGGCCTACCTCCGGACGCACCGCGTTCTTCGTCATGTAATTCAACTCGAGTCGACCGTGGCTGAACGGGTAACCTGGGAATTGATTTCCGTCCAGCGTGTTTCCATAGATACCGGCCGGGCTGATGTTGTTGAGAGCGTAGTTGTCGCCGGAGCCGTACGCACGAAGAAGATTAAAGTCGACCATCGCACCCAGTCCGATTCGCGGTGCCTTCGTGTACGTCAGTTCCAGGCCTTTTTCGAGCGCCGTTCCGCTGTTGAAAGAGACGTGGATGTTGTTGATGCGCGAGCTACCGAACAATATCGGCGTACTGAGACGATCGTCGTACGACGCGAAGCGATTGAACAATCGCGTGATGTACGCGTCGAATGAGATTTTGGAATCGCTCGTTGTTTGGATGTCTGTGCCGAGATCGTAGGAGACTGAAGTCTCCGGCTTCACCCCGGGACCCTCGTTGAGATTGTGGTGGGACGCGTGGGGGATGAGGTTGTACGCGTCTAGCGCGGAGGGCGTCACGTACGCACTACCGCTCGAGAACCGGATGGAGGCGTTCGCGTTTGGCTGATACGTGAACCCTATGCGCGGATCGTAGCGGCTTCCAAGGAACGTCGTGTTGGAAAAATAATTGCCCACGATTGCGTCGAATCTGCTTCCGAAGCGGAGGTTGCCGCGCGCGCTCACCGTCGTCGACGTTTGGAGGATGGCGGGCACACCGTAGCTTAGCTTGCTCGGATCCGTGCCGGTTCCGTAGGTGCTGCGGTCGCTATGCGAGTCGAACGACACGGCGTAGGTGTTGGGACCGACGGGCAGTTCATAGTCGAAGTCACCGCCGTGTAAAATATCGAGTTCTCTCTGAAAGAAAGGGTTCGATACGTCGCCGTTAGCTTGCGACATCGCGAAGCTACAGGCCGGATCATCGCACTGCAACTGCTGAAAGGCCTCGGTCGGATCGGAAATGGAGCGATTGATCGAACTCGCGTAGTAGCGCGCTAAGAGTGAGCCTGGTCCGATCGTCGTTCGGAAGTCACCCGTGAAGAGTGGTTCATTATCGGTTTCGAAGTTTCCGAGGTAGAGATTGTCGAGCGTACTCGACGCGAATACGGTGTGGCCGATTAACCCCGCATAGACCGGGTTCGTGTAGGTAGGCAGCCCACTGTTTCCTGAGACGAAACCGCAGCCGGTACCGGTGCCCGGGGAAGCCGGCGCATTACCCATTAGGGATGCAGGATTGGGGCAGGAGCCGATAATCTTGAAGGGCTCTTCGGTCGTAAGCGTGCCCGTGTAATCGACGTACGCGTGCATCCCGAGGTAGCCGAACGTGACGGCTGTCGATGGCGAGAAATCGTACGCTAGCTTCAAGACCTCCGTGCGATTGTTGTAGGTCTGGCTCGCGCCGAACGCGGTAGTGATCGTCGCGTCGGCAGGCTGTCCGGGCGCCGGATTTCCGTCGGGAACGACGCTAAGCACGGGCTGCGTGTTGTAGCCTGGCGTTCCGAAAAAAGCGTACCCCGCCAAAAGACCGATTTTACCGAACGTATCAGAGACTCTGGTCGCGTACGAGCTGCCGTTATAGGTGTCATATCCGACATCGATGTTCGCGCTCGGCGTTTGCGTGATCGACGGCGTGCGAAAGTTCACGGTCCCGTTGACCTGATTGGCAATCTGATAACCGAGTGTCGCAGGGCCTTTGTCTACCTCGACGTCGCCGAGCAGCAGCGGGTTGAGGAACTGAACAAGGTACGTGCCGAAGCGTCCGCCCGTGATCGGATGCCCGTCGATCAGTACTTGCGTCTCCTTCGGATCGGCGCCACGCAGCGCCACGTTGGTGTTTGCGCCGGGCGCGCCGCCCGAAGAGAAACGCTGTAACTCGACGCCGGGCAACTCCTCAAGCAGATTCTGGACTTGCGTCTGACCACGTTGGATGTAGTCTTGGTTCGTTAAGGTCGATGTCGCGACTGCCGTCGTGTTGATCTGCGTCGATTTCCGAGCGACGACGACGCGTCCAATTCGGCGCAGCGTCGTCTGCGTCTGGGGTTCGAGCGTGATCGCGGTCGTCTGAGTCACACCTTGCGCGACGCTGATCGTCGTGTTGATCGTGGCAAATGGAGACTTCTCGATCGTCACGAGATACGAGCCGGCCGGCAACGCAGTGAACTGGAAGGTGCCGTCGGGGCCGGTCAGCATCGAGGCCGAGAGCGGGCCCGTCAGCGAGACCTTCACGCTCGTTAGCGCCTGTCCGGCGGCGTTCTTTACCGTCCCGGAAATCGTAGAGGCGTTCTGTTTCCCGGCGCTTTGAGCGACTTGTACACCCGTGCCTGCTGCGGTCGCCACGGGCGCGGCGACCCCCGCGAGCGGAGCGACGAAGAGTCCGAACGACACGATGAAGCCGCCAAGCGCACAAGCGGCTCTGATCGTTTCACGAATACTCCTTCAGGCAAATGCGGTGAAACCGGTCGGTTAAAGCGACGCAGTACCCGTCGCACTATAAAGAGGCAACGTTAAGCTGGATTTAAGTCAGCCTTAAGAGCGAGGATCCGCGAGCAGTACGCATCTGCGACGGCGAACCACGCCGTATGCCGGCCTCGCACTCGGTCCCAAGCGACGATCTCGTCCGCGTGCGGCGGCATCTGCACCGGCGGCCGGAGCTATCGATGGTGGAGCGCGAGACCGCGGCGTTGGTTGCCGCCGAACTCGCAACGCTCGGCCTCGACGATATTCGCACCGGCGTAGGGCGGACGGGAGTGCTCGGTACGTTACTCGGCGGGAAATCCGGCCCCGTGACGCTCCTGCGCGCCGACATGGACGCGCTGCCCATTTCGGAAGTCGGCGACGCCGACTATCGGTCGCAGCACGGCGGCGTAATGCACGCGTGCGGCCACGACGGCCACGTCTCCATTCTACTCGCCGCCGCACGCACGCTCGCCGTGCGCCGCGCAGAAGTACCTGGAACGCTTGTCTTCTGCTTTCAACCGGGTGAAGAAGGCAGCGCCGGCAACCGCCTCATGATCGAGGACGGTGCACTCGAGAATCCGCACATCGATCGGACGTTTGCGCTACACCTCTACAGCGGGCTCGACGTCGGTAAGGTCGGCGTGCGTGACGGCGCGTTCTTCGCGTCGGCTGACGAGTATACGCTCGTGATTCGCGGCAAGGGCGGCCATGGTGCGATGCCGCAGCTTGCGGCCGATCCCGTCGTCACGGGGGCGTATCTCGTTACGATGCTGCAGTCGATCGTTAGCCGCGAGATCGCGCCCAAAGACCCCGCCGTCTTTACCGTCGGCGCCTTCAACGCCGGCACGACCTTCAACGTCATTCCCGACGAAGCGACGCTTCGCGGAACGGTGCGTTGCTTCGATGCCGACGTTCGTGCTTCGATGCCCGAGCGGCTGGAGCGCATTACGCGGGGGTTGGGCGAGGCGCTACGCGTCGAGTACGATCTCCAATACCGCTGGTCATATCCGCCCACCGTCAACGATCGCGCCATCAACGAGATCGTGCGTGAGGTCGGGGCGTCAGTTCTGGGAGCCGACAACGTCGTCGAACACGACATCGTCATGTGGGCCGAAGACATGTCGTTCATGCAAGAGCAAAGGCCTGGCGCCTATTTCATCGTCGGCTCACGCGGCGGCGCATCAACGGCATTCCCACACCACAACGCGCGCTTCGATATCGACGAACGCGCGCTCGACGTCGGTTACGCGATGATGATAGCCCTCGGCCTGCGGGCCTAGCGTCGGCGGCTATTCCTTCTCGCTGCGCGATCCCGCATCGCGGCGGTTCGCCGCAGATTGCATCGAATCCACGACCTTGCGCGATTGTTCGGCCATTTTGCGGGCGGTCTCGCGCGCCTGTTCCACCGACTCGCGCATTGCCTCGCCGCCGAGGCGCATGAAATCGTTCAGGTGCCCGAGCGCCATCTGCGTCTGCTCGGCCGTCATGTCGCCGGATTCGGTCGTATGGCGGCTGAGCGTCTGTTGCAGGCTGCGAGCATCGGCGAGCGACTTCTCGATGTGCGGTTTCATCGCGTCGGCTGCCTCATTGACCGCCGCGCCGGCCTGGCGCTGCATCTCGCGCGCTTGCCCCAGCGCCTTTTCGAATGCATCATTGAAGTTCATGCTGACCCCCTTCAAAGGAGGTCAGCGCCCTTCCTCGACCGCCATGACCCATCGTACGGCGCGCGCGTATTGCTCGAGTTCGCGGGTTGCCCGCTGCAGTGAGCTGAAGCTTGCGTCGTATACGGCGCGCTTACCACGCGAATCATCCTGGGTCCGCAGGAAGCTGCGCGCAGCCTCCAATTGCTTCTCCACCCGGCTCCAGCGCCGCGACAAGGTATCTTCGGAAGCATCGGGCAGCCGGTCGATCAGGGGCGACGCGGGCGCCATCGGATGCGTCACGGCGTACTCAAGCCGGGCGAGCGAATAAGCGCTCGTCGTCGTAATGAACGACCCCAGTAGTTGCACCAACCGCACTTCCATCGGTACAACTATTATTCCATGCCGCGCGCGCGCGAACCACCTCCCAATCGGGTGTTCGCGGCGTTGCCGCATCTTGCAAGAGGTGGAAATCGGGCAAAGCCCGACAAGCTTCAGATAGAAGAGAGATGAACGACAGCGACCGCAAGTACGTGATCGTCGGAAACGGTTTCGCCGGTACGACCTGCGCGGAAGGGTTACGCAAGCTCGACCCGGCGTGTTCGATCGCCATGTTCGCCGATGAACCGTACACCCTCTACAACCGCATCGCGTTGCCGCCGCTGCTTCGGAAACAAGTTACCCGCCAGAAGGTGATCATCCGCGACGGCGCATGGCACGAGAAGCATCGGATCGAGTTGCATCTGCAGACGCCCGTCGAGCGGATCGATACGGCCGAGCGCGTCGCCTACGCAAACGGCAAAGGCTATCCGTACGATGCGCTGCTGTTGGCGACCGGCGGCCGCCCGAACTCCTCCGAAGTGCCGGGCGCCAGCGGCGCCGGAAACGTCTTCAACTTCCAATACATGGATGACACGCTCGCGATCTCGGAGGCTCTCGAGAGCGCCAAAAGCGCCGTTGCCGTCGGCGGTTCGTTCATTGCTTATGAACTGGCTGAGGCGTTTGCTTCGCGCGGCGTCGAGACGCACTGGCTCATGCGCGGCCCTCGCTTTCTGCGCCGCATGCTCGACGAGATCGCGGGCGAGATGATCGACGATGCTGCCCGAGAGGACCGCGTGCATTTGCACTATGAGGACGAAGCAAGCGAGTTCGTGCGTTCCAACGGCGCGGTCACCAAGGTGCTCACGAAGAACGGCCTTTCTCTGGCAGCGGACTGCGTGGGCGTAGGCCTTGGTCTCACGATGAACACGGAACTCTTAGCCGGCACCGCAGTCCGCATCAACACGGGAATCGTGTGCGACGATCGCCTCGAAACTGACGTCAAAGGCATATTCGCGGCCGGCGATGTTGCCGAATTCTACGATCCGGTCGCCGAGATGCACTACCGCATGGGAACCTGGAACAACGCGGGCGCTCACGGTAAGGTTGTCGCTGCGAACATGGCCGGCGGCGACCAGCGCTATCACGACGTGCCCGAATACTCCTCCAAATTATTTACCAATCAAACGATCACGCAGTTCGGTCTTTCGCCCGAATATCGCACGGATCTCGAGACCGTACGCAAGATTGATCGCGAGAAGAAACACTATCGAGCGTTGTTCTTCCGGGAAAACCGCCTCGCCGGCGTCGTGATGATCGGCAAGGGCAATCGCGCGGGAAAACGCCGCTACCTGGAGGCGATCAAAGCTAAGGTGGAGTTCGTAGCAAGCGACCGTCGAGCGCTTCTGGATTGGACGGCCGATTGAAGACGACGGCCGAACTTTTGGCCCATATTCAGTGCAGCCGAGTCGGCGCAAGCCGTTCGTCGTGCGGTGTGGACAAGGTCCGACAGCTCTAGAGTTACGAGAGCGAAGGAAGAGCATGCGCACCCCGGCGCGGAACGTCGTGGCATGACCTCAGTCTTCGCCGAGAGCTCGCGCAACCGAGCGGTAGCCGCGTGCGCGAGCGAGCTCGTCGAAATCGTCGGTGCGCGCCACTGCCTTACCGAAGGCGCCGACTTGCACACGTACGAATGCGATGCGCTCGCCGGAACGCGCGTGCGTCCGGGCGTCGTCGCGCTGCCTGCAACGACGCACGAGGTCGCTGAGGTCGTCAAAGCGGCGCGTCGCCACGGGTTATCGGTTGTGCCCCGCGGCTCGGGCACCGGGCTTTCCGGCGGCGCCGTCCCGGTAGAAGGCTGCGCCCTTGTCGTGCTGTCGCGTATGAACCGCATCCTCGACATCGATTTCGAGAACCGGCGCATGCGCGTGCAGCCCGGCGTCGTCAATCTCGACGTCACGAGGGCAATCGCCGCGCTCGGCTATTATTACGCACCCGACCCGAGTTCGCAAAGCGTCTGTTCGATCGGCGGCAACGTCGCTGAAAACTCGGGCGGCGCGCATTGCCTCAAATACGGCTTCACCGTCAACCACGTCGTCGCTGCGACCGTCGTCCTCTCCGACGGCACCATCGTGGAATTTGGTGCGCCTAGTGTCGATCCGCTCGGATACGATCTGATGGGAGCGCTTGTGGGAAGCGAGGGGATGCTCGGCATCGTGACCGAAGCGGTCGTAAAGATCTTGCGCGCGCCCGAAACGACCCGCACGTTTTTTGCAACCTTTCCGTCGACGGATGAAGCGGGAGAGTGTGTCTCGGCGATCGTGGCCGCCGGCATTGTCCCTGCCGCGGTCGAGATGATGGATGCACTTGCGATCGAAGCGATCGTGCAGGCGACGGGCGTCGATTGGCCGCGCGATTCGGGTGCTGCGCTCTTGATGGACGTCGACGGACCGCGCGCAGAAGCCGAACACACCGCCGCTGCGGCGCTCGCCATCGCACGCCGCAGCGGCGCTCGCGACGTACGCACGCCGCAGAACGACGCCGAGCGCAGCTTGATGTGGAAGGGTCGCAAGAGTGCCTTTGCCGCGGTCGGCCGCATCAGCCCGAACTACTACGTGCAGGACGGCGTCATTCCACGCTCTACGATCGGACCGGTGTTGCGCGAGATCGCAGAACTAGCCGAGCGCGAAGGCATACGCGTGGCCAACGTCTTTCACGCCGGCGACGGGAATTTACACCCACTGGTCCTCTACGATGCGCGCGTGCCCGGCGAAGAAGCGCGCGCCGAAACGGTCGCGGGTGAAATCCTCGCGATCTGCATCCGCTACGGCGGTTCCATCACAGGCGAACATGGCGTCGGGCGCGACAAGTCCGCCTATCTCGGGCGGTTGTTCGGCGAAGACGATCTCGCTGCGATGAACGACGTGCGCTGCGCGTTCGATCCGGCGCGCGTCTTCAACCCGGATAAGGTCTTTCCAACTCCGCGACTGTGCGGCGATCGTCCCGGCATCTATCGCGAACATGCGCTGGAACGCGCGGGCACGGCAGGCCGTGGCTGATCTGCTGGTGCGCGATGCGGTGCCGCGCGGCATCCGCGGAACGCCTATCGCCGCCGTGGTGCGTCCGGCGACGGTTGCCGAGGCTTCCGAAGTGATGCACGACGCGTGCGCACGTGGCGATGCGATGTCGTTTTGCGGCGGCGCAACGGAACTTGGGCTCGGCTATGCACCCGAACGCGTCGACCTGCTGGTCGCAACCCAGCGGCTCTCGCGAGTCATCGACTATTCGCCGGCGGACCTTGTGATCGAAGCTGAAGCCGGCGTGACGCTTGCCGCCCTGCGCGCCGTCACCGTGCCGCATCGGCAGCGCCTCGCCCTCGACCCGCCGTTGCCCGAACGCGCCACCCTCGGCGGTCTCGTTGCAACCAACGCCTTCGGTCCACGGCGCATGCGCTTCGGAACGCTACGCGATCACATCGTCGGCATCACCCTCGTGCGTGCCGACGGAACGCGCGTGCGCGGCGGCGGCAAGGTCGTCAAGAACGTTGCCGGTTTCGATTTACCCAAGCTCGCCGTCGGGTCGCTCGGCACGCTTGCGATGATCGCGACGGTAATCTTGCGACTGCATCCGCTGCCGGAGTCCAGCAGCGCGCTCGTGCTCGAGGCGCCTTCGACGGATGTATTGCGCGCGCTCGAACGCGGCATCGTTTCCATGCAGCTGGAACCAAGCGCCTTCATCGCCGAATCGACGGCCGGAGGCCGGCGTGCCTTCGTTCTCTTCGAAGGGTTTGCGGCCGGCATCGCGGAGCAAACGGAGCGGTTCACCGAACTCGCGCGAGGGTTGGGGCAACGAGTCGAGCGCATCACTCCGGAGACGATCGAGCGCATCGATGCCGCGACGCGCGGTCGCGGCGACATCCGGGCACGCTTTTCGGTGCCGATCAGTTTTGCGCCGCACCTCGAACGCGAGGGCATTGCGCCGCTCTGCGCCGTGCTGGAGGATGGAGCTTCGGTCGCGTATCCGTCGCTTGGAATCGCGTACGTTACGGGCCGCGCGACCGATACCAACGCGGTGATCGCGGCCTTGCTCGGCGCGCGCGCGTCGGCCGAAAGCTGCGGCGGCCATGTCGTGCTCGACAAGGCGAACGCCGAGGTCGCAGAGCGCGTGGATCCGTATGGTGCGCCGCCGTCGTCGCTCGGGCTGATGCGTGAACTCAAGGCGCGTTTCGATCCGAGCCGGCTGCTCAATCGCGGTCGCTTTGTGGGCAGGCTATAATGAAGGTTGAGCAGCGAAGCGAACGCGAGCTGATCGCGGACTGCGTTCACTGCGGCTTCTGCTTGCCGGCATGTCCGACGTACGTTTCCTGGGGAGTCGAGATGGATTCCCCGCGTGGACGCATTGATTTGATGAAGGGCATCGACGAAGGTTCGCTTGCCCTGAGCCCGACGGTCGTCGAACACTTTGATAAGTGCCTGGGCTGCATGGCGTGCGTTACGGCGTGTCCCTCAGGCGTACGCTACGATCTTCTGATCGAAGGGACCCGCGCGAAGGTCGAAGCAAGCGCAGCGCGCGCGCCAAACGAGCGCCTCCTGCGTGCGCTACTCTTCGCGTTTTTGCCATATCCCAAACGTCTGCGCTTTCTCGCACTGCCGTTGGCATTGTATGCAAACTCAGGCGTGCGCGCATTCGTCCGGCGCAGTGGGCTGCGCCAGCTTTTGCCGCCGGTACTCGCGCAGTTCGAGCGGCTCTCGCCGCCGCTGCGTGCCGCCGATCTGCGCGGCGCGCTTCCACCGCTCACGCGCGCCCACGGGACCAAGCGCGGAACGGTCGCTCTCGTAACCGGCTGTGTGCAGCGCGTTTTCCTTCCGAACGTCAATGCGGCAACGGTGCGCGTTCTCGCGGCCGAAGGCTACGATGTCATCGTTCCGCAGAGGCAGGGTTGCTGCGGCGCACTGTCGCTGCACGTCGGGCGCGCAAGTGAAGCGTCCACGTTTGGCGCGCGGCTCGTTGCCGGCTTCGGCGACCTGGACGGCATCGATGCCGTACTCGTGAACGCCGCAGGTTGCGGTTCGACGCTCAAACAGTATGCGGAACTGCTCGATGATCCACGGGCGGCGACGTTCGCGACTAAGGTGCGCGACGTAACGGAGTTCCTCGCCGAGGTCGGCACGGTTGCGCCCCGGCGGCCGTTGCCGCTGCGCGTCGCGTACCACGACGCGTGCCATCTCGCTCATGCGCAGCGGGTTCGGGAACAACCGCGCGCGCTGTTGCGCGAGATACCGGGTCTCCAGTTGCTCGAAATCCCAAATGGCGATCAGTGTTGCGGGAGCGCCGGTGTCTACAACCTGATCGAACCGCAGAGTGCCGCCGAGATCGGCGCGCGCAAAGCCGACAACGTGCTCGCCGTCGCAGCAGACGTTCTGGCGAGCGCAAACCCAGGCTGTACGTTGCAGATCGGGTCCATCCTCGAAGAGCGGGGCCGATCGTTGCTTGCCGCTCACCCGATCGAAATTCTGGACGCCTCAATTGAAATTGTCGACGCTTCAAGCGAGGTCACCCGGTAGAAACGGAACTGACCGGAGCTTGGAAGGCGCTGCGCGGCGTCGGCACGGCGACGGTGCGCGAAGTTGCGTGTCCGGGCGCTACGCGCACGCTGCTCGTGGCCGACATCGTCGGTGAGCCGCAGGCTGCATGGGTGCAGCTTGCAGCGCGGGCGACTTCGAGGACGGACGCCGCTCCGTGGGCTCTCCTCTCGATCGTGCGTGACGGTTTACTGCCGAAGCAGTTCAACTACCGGGTATGGCCCAATACCAATGCGGCGGATGATGCACCGAGCGGGGCACCGCCGGAGATGCGCGCGATCATCACGGCCAATCGCGATCGGCGCTTCATGCTTGGAATTGCACTGTGCGAGGGAAGCCGCGACGCATTCGGTTGGGACCTCACGCCGAATCATGCCTGCGCCAGGGTCATCGGCCGAGCACTCTGCGATGTGGGCTATCCCGCCATGTATGACCCTGATATCGGATGCGAGCGGGTCATGCCCGACCGTGCAACCGAGAGCTTCCTTATCATCGCGAACCCGGCGAGCGCGCCGTGGGACGACCGACTCGCGATGCACCGCGTGGCGGTCAGCGCAGCGCTTGCAGCATGTGGCGCTCTGCCTGGCCTTCACAAGATACTTCCGCCGCAGAGGCGAACCTAGCGCGCGTTATGGCAGAACGCGACCAACTCGACGTCGACGTATTGATCGTAGGCGGCGGACCAGCGGGTCTTGCCGCCGCGATCAAGCTACGCCAGCTCGCGAAGGCTCGCGGCAAGGATGACCTGACGGTCATGCTGATCGAAAAAGGCGGCGATATCGGCGCGCACGGGATCTCCGGCGCCGTCGTCGATCCCAAGGGCCTCGACGAGTTGCTGCCCGACTGGCGCGACGTCGCGCCGATCGAAGCCTCGGTCTCGAAAGACGAACTTTGGTGGTTGATAAGCGATACGCGCAAGGTCGCCTTTCCGGGACCGCTTGTGCCGCCGATGATGAAGAACACCGGCAAGTTCGTCGCGAGCCTGCAAAAGTTGACCAAGTGGCTCGGTGACGTTGCCGAGCAAAACGGTGCCGACGTCTTCGCGGCCTTTCCGGGACAGGAACTCTTATGGGAAGGGAGCCGCGTCATCGGCGTTCGCGTAGGCGACAAAGGCGTCGACCATGCCGGCAACCCGAAGTCGAACTACGAGCCGGGGCCCGATCTCTTGGCCAAAGTCGTCATCATCGCCGAAGGCGTGCGCGGGACGCTCGCTAAGCAGGCCATCGGAAAGCTCGGCCTCGACGAAGGTCGTGATCCGCAAGTCTATGCCGCGGGCGTCAAGGAGCTCTGGCAGTGTGCACCGGGCAAGGTCGATCCGGGCAGCGTCATCCACACGCTCGGATTTCCGTTACCCAATGAAACGTTCGGCGGCGGCTTCATCTACGGCATGCGCGACGACGTGCTCGATATCGGGATGGTGACGGGCCTGGACTACCTCGACCCGACGACCGATCCGCACGACAACCTGCAGCTCTACAAACAACATCCCGCCGTCGCCAAGATGCTCGAAGGCGGCAAGCTGATTCGCTACGGTGCTAAAGCGATTCCCGAAGGCGGACTCTACGCGATGCCACGGCCCTACGCCGACGGATTCCTGCTGATCGGAGACTCAGCGGGCTTCCTCAACGGCATGCGCCTCAAGGGAATTCATCTGGCGATCAAGTCGGGGATCATGGCAGCCGAAACCGCCTTCGAGGCAGTGCTCGCGGACCGATACGATGCTGCTGCGCTTAGCGCGTTCGAAACGGCCTTCCGTGGATCGTGGGCGTACGATGAACTGCGGCTCGCCCGTAATTTCCACCAAGCGTTCGCGCGCGGCATGTACGCCGGCGTTCTCAATGCCGGCCTTGGCATGTATGCGGGCGGCCGCGCGTTCGGGGTCGTCGACCGTCTGAAAAATCATCCCGGTTACGCGCAGCCAAAGAAGCTTTCGGAACGTGCTCCCCGCGCAAGCGATCACCGCGCCAAGATCGATAATACACTGACGTTCGACAAGTTGACCGACGTTTTCAACAGCGGCACGATGCACGACGAGGATCAGGTCCCGCACTTGCACGTTGCCGATACGAATATCTGCGCGCAGCGCTGTACGGTCGAGTACGGTAATCCGTGCCAATATTTTTGTCCGGCGAAAGTCTACGAGCCGCTCTTCGCCAAGTCCGGTGAGAACGGCGGCGCGACGTACGAAGGCCGCCTGCAGATCAACTTCTCGAACTGCGTTCATTGCAAAACCTGCGACATCATGGATCCCTATCAGATCATCACATGGGTACCGCCCCAGGGCGGCGAGGGCCCGGTCTACACCGGCATGTAGCTGCCCGCAGCCTTAAGATTTTGGCTGAATCGAGGCGGGCGCATGCGAAGTTTCCCAATGGAAATGAGCTTGCGCGCAACGATGAGTCAGCCGAAATCTAAGGCTGCGGGATGATCGTCATCGTCGGGGCCGGCCTGATCGGGCTCTCAATTGCCTATGAACTTGCGAAGCGTGGAGCCGGCGTGCGCGTCGTCGACGCGCGCGAACCCGGCAGGGCAGCGTCGTGGGCCGGCGCGGGAATGCTGGCGCCGTATACGGAGAGCTTGGAGTCGAGCGCTTTTGAGAGTTTCTGCGCTACGTCGCTCGCGGCGTATCCTGCGTACGTACGCGAGCTGCACGAACGTGGCGGCGTGGACGCACGTTTGCGACTCGACGGCATCGTTGAAGCGGCATTCGATGACGACGGAGCGGCGCGGCTCGACGCGCATGTCGCCGCACTTGAGGCGCGTGGAGTTCCGGCGCGCCGTTTGACGCGTGAAGCCCTTCGCGTGCTTGAACCGGGGCTCGGTTCGGGCGCCGTAGCCGGTGCCTTCAAAGCGGGCGAAGGCGCCGTCGACAACCGTCGGCTCGGCCGGGCGCTGCACGCCGCGTGTCTTGCACTCGGCGTGCGCATCGACGAACGCGCGGGCGAGGCGGCACTTGAAGCGGACACGCGGCGCGCGCTTGGCGTACGCATCGCGAGCGGATTCGTTCCGGCGAAAGCGGTCGTGAATGCGATGGGCGCCTGGGCCGGAGCGCTCGAGGGCGTGCCGCCGCATGCGCGCGTGAACGTCATTCCCGTGAAGGGACAGATGCTCGCGCTTGCGATGCCGCGCGGCTTCGTGCAGCACGTAACATGGGTGCCGGGCGCCTATCTCGTGCCGCGCGACGACGGACGTTTGCTGATCGGCGCCACCGTCGAAGATGTCGGATTCGACGTGCGCGTCACCGCGCGCGGCATCAGCACGTTGCTCGCGGCGGCGCTTGCCGCTCTGCCGGCGCTCGCCGATCTGGCGGTGTCTGAAACCTGGGCCGGCATCCGCCCGGGCACGCCGGACGGTCTGCCGTACGTTGGCGAGACTACGTTGTCCGGCTATGTCGTCGCCGGCGGTCATTATCGCAACGGGATCTTGCTGGCGCCCGCTACCGCGACGGCACTGGCCGACGTTCTCGCGGGACGTCCGCGTCCCGACCTCGCTCCGTTCTCCCCGAAGCGCGAAGAAGCTCGCGCGGTGTGCTGCGAAGAAGCCGGCGGTGCAATCGCGAAGGAGCCCGTGTGAACGCACTAGTCAACGGCGAACGCCGTCAGTTCTCATCCGGTACCACCGTTGCTGCGCTCCTTCGCGAAATCGGAATCGAGGCCGCGCGCGGCGTGGCCGTCGCGGTCAACGAACGGGTCGTGCGCGGCGCGGCCTTCGAGGCACATGAGGTGCGCGACGGCGACAACATCGAGATCATTCGTGCGGTTGCCGGAGGTTAACATGGAGGAGACCTTACGCATCGGTACGCACGAGCTGCGTTCGCGGCTCATCGTCGGAACGGGAAAGTACCCCTCGCTCGAGGTGATGCGGCGCGCGCATGAAGCGAGCGGAACCGATATGGTTACCGTTGCCATTCGGCGCATCAATCTCGACGATCCGAGCGGAAAGACGCTGCTCGACTATCTCGATCGCAACCGTTATGCCATTCTGCCGAACACGGCCGGCTGCACGACCGCAAAGGACGCCGTGTTGACCGCACAATTGGCGCGCGAACTTCTGGGAACCGATCTGATCAAACTCGAGGTGATCGGCGACGCGCAAACGCTCTACCCGGACACGACCGAAACGCTCGCCGCGGCCGCGGAACTGGTGGCCGACGGCTTTACCGTTCTGCCCTACGTCGTCGACGATCCGACCGCTTGCAAGCGGCTGGAAGAGGTAGGCTGCGCCGCGGTCATGCCGCTCGGTGCGCCGATCGGCAGCGGCCTCGGCATCTGCAACCGGTATTCGATCTCGATCATCAAAGAACGCGCGAACGTGCCGGTGATCGTGGATGCCGGCGTCGGGACGGCTTCCGACGCCGCGATCGCGATGGAACTCGGAGTCGATGCGGTGCTGATGAACACGGGAATTGCCGCGGCGCAAGACCCCGTGGCAATGGCGCGGGCGATGCGTCTCGCCATCGAGGCAGGGCGAATTGCCTTTCGCGCGGGCCGCATGGAGAAACGCCTCTACGCCAACGCGTCGAGCCCGATGACCGCGTTGATCGGCACGTGACGGGCTCAAGCGGAAGTCGAGCGAGGCTCGGCTACGTGTGAGCGCGGCGGATGTACCCGTCGAAATATCGGTCACCGCTCTGCAACAGATGCGCTCGAGCGGCACAAGTCCGATGGTCCTCGACGTGCGCGAAGACGACGAGGTCGCGATCGCATCGTTCGCGGGAGCTACTCATATACCGATGAACGAGATCCCAAGTCGCCTGGGCGAGTTGCCGCGCGACCGCGACATCATCGTCCTTTGTCATTCGGGCGGTCGCAGCTCCGTCGTTGCCGGGTATCTGCGCTCGAACGGCTTCGCGCGTGTGGCCAATCTACTCGGCGGCATCGATGACTGGTCGCAGCAGATCGACCCGACCGTTCCGCGTTACTAAGCCTACGTCCACTAAGCGTCTTCGGGCAGCCGCGCCTTTACATACCAGTGAACGATGTCACGTGCCTGATCCGGTTCGTGCGCCCACGTGCCGACCGTTGCGGCAGCGCAATCTTCGTATGCGCCTTCGAGTTCGAAAGCGCTAAAGAGCGACCGTACCCCCGCCTCGTCGAAAAACGAATGCGTTACACCCGCTTCGCTTCCGTCGCTCGGCGCGAAGGCACCCTCGGCAATGCGCGTTCCGCGGCCGAAGCGGGGATCGCGCACCGATCCCAAGGTGACGAAGAACGATCCGCCCGTTTCGAGACGCTCGCGCACGGCTTGCACCGCAGCGGCGATAGCAGCCGGGGTGCCGTGTAACAAAGCATGCGTGGACAGCGCGCCCGCAACTCGAGTCCGCTCGGGAAAGGGACCGCCGTAGCACGCGCACTCGATACACACGCTGTCGTTTGCGACGAACGCGCGCTTCGCGGCTTCGGCCCGGGCAACGTCTTGCTCGACCGCGTGCACGCGTACGCCGGCACGTACGAAGGGTCCGACATTGCGGCCGCTGCCGATTCCCAGGAGCAGAACGCGTGGGTCCGGCTGCGTCGCCAACCGGGCAGCGAGGGCCTCGGCTAGCGGGTGCGCCGCAACAGGCGACCCGGTAGGGTCAGGATAATAGCGGTCCCAATCGGTTGTGCCAGCTTCCACGTTATGGCTCTTGGAGTGCTTTCATATGCTTGAGCCCGGCGCCCCCTTGCCCGTCGCCACCCTCGCGGATGATTCCGGCGCCCTGCTTTCGACGAGCCGGCTGATCGGCTCGCCCCTGGTTCTTTATTTCTACCCCAAAGACGACACGCCCGGCTGCACGAACGAGGCCACGCAATTCCGTGATCTCGCACATGCGTTCGCGGAAAAAGTGGCGCGCATCATCGGGGTGAGCCGTGACTCGAGCGCATCGCACCGCCGGTTCAAAGCAAAATATGACATCCCGTTTCCACTGTTGGCCGACGTCGATTCGGTCTTATGCGACGCATTCGGAGTGATCGTCGAGAAGAACATGTACGGCAAGACCACGCGGGGCGTGCAGCGCTCGACGTTTCTCTTCGATGCGGCGGGAAAACTCGTGCACGTGTGGCCGAAAGTGAGCGTCGACGGCCATGCCGAGGACGTGCTGTCGAAGATTTCGTGACGCCGCCCCCCCCGGCGATGCGTTTGGCCGTATGCGGCTCGAGTTGCTCGATCCCGCGGCCGGGCCGCGCGTGCAGTGCCTATCTCATTGAAGTCGACGGAGCGGCGTTCGTCGTCGATCTCGGCAGCGGAGCTTTTTCGAACGTCGTGAAGCATCGTGCTGCCGAAGCGCTCGACGGCGTGCTCATCACCCACATGCACGCCGACCACTTCCTCGATGTCATCCCGTTGCGATATGCGCTCAAATACGGCAGTCGTTCGAACGGGAAACGCGTTGTGCTGTACCTGCCGCCGGGTGGCGAAGGAATGCTGCGGCGACTAGTCGCTGCCTTTGCTCCCGAAGCCGGCGATGATTTCCTGAGCGACGTGTACGATGTGCGCACGTTCGATCCGGCGCGAGCCCTGCACATCGGGGCCGCGACGCTGACCTTCGCACCGACCGCTCACTACATTCCGACCTTCGCCGTGCGTTGCGCGGTCGGAACGACCGGCATCGTCTATAGCAGCGACACCGCGCCGTCGCTCGGCGTCACTCGGCTCGCGAAGGCAGCCGTCGCGTTCGTGTGCGAAGCGACCTTGTCGCCGGCTGAAGAAGGTGAGGTGCCGCGTGGCCATTGTTCGGCGCGCGAAGCCGCCGAGATGGCCGCCCACGCCGAGGTTGAGCGTCTGGTGCTTACGCACTACCCCGCAACGCTCGCCCCTGCCGAACTCGCGGCGCAAGCGCGAAGGGTCTTCAACGGCCCGATCGACATCGCCGATGACGGTTACACCCTGCAGGTGTAACGGCGAGCGGTCAGTTTTCGGTTTTGGCTTCGCCGCGCGGCAATGAGAACTGGACGAGCGACTTGATCGGGGCGAGGCCGCGGTTGATGACGGCGCAGACGGTCACGTGCAGGTTGAGTTCTTCGAGGCGCGCTTTTGCAGCCATGACCTCGCGGCCGTTGCTCACGATGTCCTCGAGCAATAGGACGCGCTGACCTTCAGCATACGGACCCTCGACGTATTCGTTGGCGAACGCACCGTACGCTTTGGGCGCCTTGCGAACGACGATCATGGGGATATTTGCCATCTGCGAAACCGCGGTTGCGAGGATCACGCCGCCGAGTTCCGTGCCCGCGATCAAATGGGGATTCGTTTCGGCAACGATTGGGGCGAACAGCCGCGCGATGCGCCGCAGGACCGCGGGATCGGAGAACAGCCGAAATTTGTCGATGTAATAATCGCTGCGGCGGCCGCCTGCGAGCAGTACCTCGCCGCGCGTGAGCGCGCGCTCGACGATGATGTTGAGGAGCCACTTGATCTCGGGGATGCGGCCCAGGCGCGACCCTTCGGGTTCTAGATGTCCCATTCGTATGCGTTCCACGACTCCGTGACGGGGTTGGGCGCGAAATTGTGAAAATCCGGGTTGATCGGCTGAATCTGGTGGGGCCACCAAATCGGAATCCGCGGCTCGTCGCGCGTCAGCAAGGCTTCGATTCGAGCGTAGGCTTTCTTGCGGGCCGGCTGCTGAAAGTTGTTGAGTGCCGTGTGCTCGGCAGTATCCACATCAGCGTTGCAATAGTGCGTTTCGTTGTTGCCGTGCGGCGGCTGCGCGTCGCACAAAACGAGCGACGACTGATCGGGATCGATACCCGAGACCCAGGCATTCCAGGCCAAGTCGAAGCGGCCGTTCTGCAAGATGCCGCCGTCGCCCATTGCTGCGAACAGCAGCGCGCCCGGATAGAACTTTGGTTCGACTGCGATCCCGACTTGCCGCAACATGGCCTGTGTCTGGACGACCGCGAGACGCCGCGTCACGTTGCTGACCTGTGTGACGAGCGTAAGCGAGAGGCGGCGGCCCCCCTTCCTCACAACGCCGTCGGGACCGGGCGTCCAACCCGCTTGTGCGAGAAGCGCCTTCGCCCGTTGCACATCGTGTGGGTAACGCATGACGCGAGCGGCGTGCGCCCACATGAAGGGGGGTAGATCCTGATCGGCGGCGGTCGCAGAACCGAACGTCAAGTCGGCGACGAGTGCTGAAACGTCGAGGGCATAAGCGATTGCTTGCCGGACGCGCACGTCGTCGAGCGGCGGATGCGACGTGTTGATCTGAACGCGCTCGAATTCATTGCGATCTTGCAGCACGAGCCGCACCCCCGGTAGCGCTTTGAGCTGGGCGTATTGATCGGGTGATGCTTCGAATTGCCAGTCGAGATCGTGGGTGCGTAAGGCGCTCAGTTCCGTATTCTCATCGGGTATGAATTTGATGATGATCTCTTTGAGTTTGGGTGCACCGAGGTAGTAATGCGGATTGGCGACCAACGTCAAATGATCGCCCCGTGCCCATTCTTTGAAGAGAAACGGGCCCGTGCCACGGGCGCTGCGTTGAACGCGACGTTGTTGATATCGTGCAGCTTGCCGAGGATGTGCTCGGGAACCACGTTATATGGCGAATCGCTCTCGGCGAACAGCGTATCGATCGCGGGCGAATACTTCTGCTTCATGCGAAAGACGACGGTCCACGGATCCGGGGTGTCGACCGATCGTACGAGCGAGTACCCGCTCTGCGAGATGACGTTGTTGCGCGGATCCAGGATCGCCTTCCACGAAAATTTGACATCCTTGCTCGTAAAGGGGATGCCGTCGCTCCAGCGCACGTTGCGGCGCAAATGGTACGTCAAGGTTAGCCCGTCGCGGCTGATGCCGCCGTTTTCGAGCGTCGGCACGGTTGCCGCCAGCATCGGGACGTCGCGTCTTCCGCTTGCGTCGGTAGAGACCAACACGTCGAATAACAGACGATCGATCATGTTTTCGGTGGTATTGGCGGCAAGCAACGGGTCGAGTGTGTTCGGACTGACCTGCGACCCGACGCGCAAGACCCCGGGCACGGTCCACGGATGCCGGGCGCCGGCCGCCCCGGAGGAAACGTCGCTCGTACCCACACGCCCACACCCCGCGAGCAGCGCGCACGCGAACAAGCCGCCCAAAACGTTACGCACGGATCAGCGCCGCGGTCGGCTCGATTTTTTCTTCGCCGTGCCCTTTTTGGCCGCCGTTTTCTTCGACGTCCCGGATCCTTTGAGTGACGCCGGCCGCTTCGATGTTTTGATTTGCGACTTCTTTCGCGCCGGCGTCCGCTTTGTCGTGACCTTGCGCGCCGATGCCTTACGAGCGGAGCCTGTGCCCGAACCCGCACGTTTGGAGCCGGCTTTTTTGGACGTGGAGGCCTTCTTCGCGGCGGGGCCCGTCGCGCGCGCGGGCGACGGGCGTTTGGACGCCGTCGATTTGCGACTCGGAGGCGCTCGCTTCGCAGCCGTTGTTTTGGCGTGCGCCGGCTTTGCTTGAAGCGCGCGCGTCTTCAACGTGGTTGCTTTTTTCACTTTCGGTTTTGCGACGTCGCGAACGGGTGCGGGCCGTTCGGCCGGCGTGGACGACCTTCGCGCATTGCGCGGTTGAGCCGCACGACGCGGCGCGGCCGGGGTCGGCTCCGGGTTTGGGCTCGGCGGTACGGCAGCCGGAAGCGATTCGCTTGCCGCCGGCGCTTGCGCCGGCTCAAGGGGTGCCGCAGTCGAAGCGGCGGCCGCACGCGGGCGCGCGGCGCGCGCCGGCCGCCGCGGACGCGGCCGTTGTGAGACTCCGTCGTTCGGCGGTTCAGTCGTTCCGCTCGTCTTGGCTATGGGAACCGCAGGCGCGACCTCGCTCGGCTCCGCGGGAAGCTGCTCGACCGCATAGCCGCTGATTTGCCGAACGTGTTCCTCGGTCGCGCGGAGCGCCACGTGGGCGAGCCGGCCGGCGATCGGGAAAGCGATCTCGTTGATCTCGGCCTCGTCGAGGAGCGCGAGAACAGCCTCGAATGCACCGCTTTGATCTTTGGGACTGTGGGCGCCCGACCCGACCGCAATTGCGACGCCCGCGGCCTTTGCCTTCCGCAAGAGCCGCAGGTTGACCGCGCGGTACGTGTCACGCTGCGCCCCGTCGCCTGGGAAATACCGGTAGAAGAAGCGGGAGTTTATTTCGATCGCGAGGCCGCGTTCGGCGCATGCGGCGACGAGGCGATCCTCGTACTCTTCCAGCTTCGCATCGTCGGGCCAGTGACCGAATTTTGCGGGCCCGTAAAAGTGCCCGACGATGTGGCCGGGTAGCTTTTCGAGAGCTTCGAGCAGGGTGGCTACGTAGATCTCCCAGGTCCGTTCCGTGCCGACGACGTCGAAGAGCTCCTTGAACTCCGCATTGTCGAAGGCCCACATCCAATTTTCGCCGTGCTGCGGATGCGTGATCGGTATGAAATGAACCGCCCGGATCATACCGTCGGGCCGCATGGCATCCACGATGTTTTGCGCGTCCGGCCGATTGCGTGGATCGTTATCGACTTCGGCTCCGATGGAACAGCGCATCCCGCGACGCAATCCCTCCGAGACGGTGGCGGCGTGGTGGAGTTCCACGCCCGCCGTCTCGGCGGCGCCATAGAGGTCGCCGGCCTGCGCAAGCTTGAGCGCGCGGCGAACGAGATTGGTTGCCGCCGGATCTTCGAACGTTAGGTAGTTGATGTGGTCGGCGACCATCATGAAACGGGGCGCGCCACGCCGGCACGCGTGGAAGAACCACAGGAAGAGCATGCGAGCCGTATACGGGATCGGACGCTCCTCGGCAAAGGGCTTATGTTCGCCCTTGGCGTGCCCGTGAATGTCGGGCAGTGCGGCGATGCGCGGGTCGTCCGTCATCGTACCTTCTCAGTAAAACCCATCGCCCGCTCGTTTCGCGAACCGTCCGCTTACGCCATCCTTGCAGCCGTGAATTCGGGAGCGCAGTCTGCCAAAAAAAAGCCGGCTTGCAGCCGGCGGACTTAGGGTACTTTGGCGCGGAGTTAGGTCCGCGCACCTCCAATCATCGTATGGTTGAGTCGTTGATTACCTTCAGAACTAACGATGATCACCTCCCTTTGTCCGTCTGTTACCTTCGCTTTTTGTGTGTGAAGGAGCCGCGGACGTATTACGAGCGGAGCCTTCTAGCCGACATCGTGCATTCCTCCCCAGCCGCATTGCGTCACACTTTCGAGCGGTAGCCTTCCATTTTAAGAATACGGGCTTTGAGTTCGACGCCGTAACCGTAATTGTGCAATGCGCCGCTGGCATCGACGACCCGATGGCAGGGGAAGAAGAGTGCCACGGGGTTACGTGCCATCGCCTGACCGACGGCGCGGGCCGATTGCGGACGACCGATCTCGCGCGCGATCCAGCCGTACGAGCGAACTTCACCGGGCGGAATCTGGGCGGCTTTCTGCAGCGCCGCCTGTTCGAACGGGCTCAGATCTGAAATGTCGACGCGGTCCATATCGACTTCCCACGTCGCGAAGAAATGGCGCACCGTATCGAGCACCCATCCGGGCGGTTCGGCGGCGCGCACCGTGCGGCGCAGCCGGCGCTCCATCTGTTCGCGCGCTGCTTCGTCGCTCTCCCCACGCGCGATTCCGACGAACGAGACGCCCGTGTTGCGCCAGGCAACGACTAGTTCCCCAAGGGGCGAAGCCATGCGGGCGAACGAGTCGGCGGCCGTCGAGCGATAGTGATTGCGCAGCGAGCGGATATGATCCAGGATGCGCGGCACGAGGTTCGCGGGCGGCTCGGCGGTCGGCAAGCATGTCAGGCAGTACGCAACGCCTTCGAATTCTTCATACACGGCCTGACAGGTTCGGCAACTTCGCAAGTGCGTCGCTACCGCCGTGTCGCGCGGTTCGGCTTCCTCGCGTAACACGTCCCACAGAGCTTCGACGTCACTACACCGCATCTGCTGTGTCTCCGGTATTGGCGATCCGCCCGACCTGAGGACCGAGGATTCGCCGAAGGATGCGCACGGCTCGATGGACGTGCGATTTCACCGTCCCGATCGGTTGACCCAGAATTTCCGCAATCTCGGGATGACTGCGGCCTTCGATGAACCGGAGTGTCGCCGCTGCTCGCAAGTGCATCGGCAGTTGCAGCAAGGCTTGCTCGACCAGCGCCATGTCGGTTCCACGTTCGACGATCTGCTCGGGTTGCTCGGGGCCCTCTTGCGTATGATTGAGCAACGCATCGGGGTCGGCGAGCGCATCGAGCGCTACGTTCGTCGGTCGCTTCGACCGTAATCGGTTCCTCGTGACGTTTAACGTAATCGTATACAGCCAGGGTTGCAGGCGAAGCTCGGTTCGCTGCTTCTCGTCCATTTTTCCGAGCGCACGAAAGGCACGCACGAATGCGTCCTGGACGATCTCCTCGGCGTCCTCGCGATTGCCGGTCATGCGCAAGGCAAAGCCGTAGAGACGGCGCTGGTAGTCGTCGACGATACGCTCGAAACGTTCGGTCGACGGCAACTCCGCGGACCGTAGCGGACCCGGCGCCATGCTCGCCGGCTTCCGCTCGGCGGTCCTCGCTCGAGTGACCACGGAAGATTCCTCTGGCGGGTGAGGTGCGCGCTTTCCCGCGACCGGGACGGTTCGCCTGCGGCGCTCATTATGGTCGCGTTGCGAACACGCGACCCGCTCAGCTTTACCTATCCGCGGCGGCCGGGTGCAGGCGGCCAGCGCGTCCGACGGACGCAGCCGGCGCCTTTCGGATCGTACGGCTGTAAACGATCGTGACGGGATCTTTGCGAGAACGGTTGGACACGTTGCCGGAGACAGTGACGGTCGTGTCGAGCGCGAGCAACGTCGCGGAGATGCTGTCGTAGAAGGCGGTGCCGCGCATTGCGATTTTGCCCGCTAAGGTGAGGCCGGGACGATCTGGAATCGATCCGTGCATGGGACCCGCCGCTTCGAAGCGGACGCCGATGGCGCGTCGACCCGCCACTTTCGTTCCGGCGATGTGCTGCAAGTAGCCGTGCAGCGATGAGCGCGTGAAGGGCGAGGGAAAGTCGAACGGCAGCGCCCCGCGGAGATGTCCGAGGTCGTGGAGCGTTTGCCGGTCGAGTTCGGCCGCGAACGGCTGATCGAGGACGGTAAGGTTGTCCGGGTCGTGGTCGGCCGTGGCCAGCGTTTCACCTGAGGGTGAGAGATCCGTCACATATTCGCCGGTCGCCTTGCTGCGTGCGCCGGCGTCGTTACGCGTGTAGGTGACGCGCGCCCTCAAACGGGTGCCCGTGCCGTGCCGGCTGATCTGCAACGTCTGGCTCCCGCGGTACGAAACTTCACTTCGGATGTCCCCGGACCCGATCGCGAAGTCGTCGCTGCCCGCGACGGTGTAGGTCTCGGCGGCGTGCGAAGCGACTGCCAGCACGCGCGCCAAGACTAGGACCAATAACGCGGCGGCGAGCGAAACGGGCTTCATCGTCCTACGGTCCGTTAGTCTTTCGGGTAGGCTTCGCTAGGTTAGCGCATCAGCGCAAGGGGTTCCGTGCGAAACTGCCGATGTTAAAGAAGAGGTCATGTTTTTCGTGCGCGCAGTTGCCCTGGTTTTCGCGGCCGCGCTCGTATTAAACGGTATCTCCGCGGTCCGAGCCGCCGAAACGCCGCTTCTCACGGGCAAACTCGAGAAGATCTACCTGACAGCCTTCGATGAGGCCCTCAACCGTCACGCGATCCCCGAGCGCGACGGCACGACGTACGTTTCGACGGGCGATATCGAAGCGGAGTGGCTGCGCGACGCAAGCGCCGTGATGGAGCCCTACATCGTTCAGGCGGCCAGCGACGATCGCATCTCGCGGGCATTGCGCGGCGTCGTGGCGCGCGAAGCGAAGTACATTCTCATCGATCCCTATGCGAACGCGTTCTCCTCGGACTACAAGGTCGTCGAGCGAAAGTTCGAAGTCGATTCGCTGCTCTATCCGATCTGGTTCGCCGGAAAGTATTATCGCGCGACCGGCGATCGCTCTATTTTTACGCCCGAGGTCAACCGCGCCTTCGAGCGCGTGCTCGCGGTGCTCCGCGTCGAACAGCACCACGATCAACGCTCGCGCTACCGGCACCCCGATCTCGCCAACGGCGGAAAGGGCAGCTGGGTGCGCTATACGGGAATGATCTGGACCGGCTTTCGGCCTTCCGACGATCCGGCGCGTTATCAGTACAACATTCCCGATAACATGTTCGCGGTCGTCGTGCTGCGCCGGCTATCGGCGATCGAGCAGCAGGTCTATCGTAACCGGCGCGATGCCGCGCAGGCGTGGGGCCTCGCCAACGAAGTGCAGACCGGTATCGAGCAGCATGCCAAGGGCACGTTTCGGGGCTTCGGGACGATCTATGCGTACGAAGTCGACGGTTACGGCCACGCTAACTTCATGGACGATGCCAACATCCCGTCGCTGCTCTCAATCCCGTATTTCGGATACGTGCCGCAAAACGATCGCGTCTACGGAAACACGCGGCGGTTCGTTCTTTCCAATCGCGATCCGTATTACTTTCGCGGAAAATTTGCCAGCGGCGTCGGAAGTCCGCACACGCCGCGCAACTATGTTTGGCCGCTCTCGCTCATCATGCAGGCGCTGACATCGAACGATCCCGCCGAAATCAAACGCGTGATGAGCTATATCGCGGCCTCGGACGTCGGCGATCACCGGCTGCACGAGTCGTTCAACCCCAGTTGGCCAGAGGCGTTCACGCGCGACGATTTCGCGTGGCCGAACGCGTTATACGGAGAATTAGTGGCCCGCGAACGCGCCCAAACGCGCTGACGTTTCGGCGCCGAAGAACCGTTAACGCAACTGGACGCGAAAGCGCGGTTCGGTTGAAAAGAAGCGTAAGACTGCGGTGCCGGCGCAGACGATGACGTCTTCGCCGCGAGCGCAAATGCGTCCGTCGACGTCGATAACGAATTTGCCGGTACGTAGACCCTCGAGCGCGGTGCGAATGCTGCGCTGCCGCTTGTCGAGCGGAGCCCGTGCGCCGAGTGCTTCGTGTACCGCGAGCGCGAGCAAGTGATCGACCCGCAGCGGCGTTGCCGCGGCAAAAACGCCGCCGCCCGTGGCTGCGATGGTACCGAGGTCGATCGGAATGGGGACCCGGATCACGGCCCGTCGTTTCGCGGCGAGGCCGCATGCGTCCCTCGCGCGAAACGCGAATTCCGATGCCTTCTACGCCGCCGCGCCGCCGCGCGCAACGTCCCCCCGATGATGCCGGACTGCCCCTGGTTCCTATTCTGATCGGCGTCATCGTCTTGGGTTTCGTCATTGGAGCCGGATGGTCGCTCCTTGCGAACCGTCATGGGGGTAACGCGACGACTGTTGCCGTCGCAACCGCTACGCCGCAATTCGATTCATTGCCGAGCGTCACGCCTGCGGCGAGCGCGCCCGAGCCATCGCTGTCATCATCGCCGGAACCGCAAGTGACGACGACGCCGCGCGCGCGGCCGTCGGCAATTCGTACGCTCAAACGCGCTGCGTCGCCGGCACCGATCGAAAGCGTGCTGCCGACGGTCAAGGCGACCGCGATCGTGACGACGGCGGCCGCGGCGGCCGCGGCGGCCGCGGCGGCCACGAAGGCTCCAACGCCCAAAGCGGCGCCGTCGGTCGTCGCGCTTGCGACGCGTGCGGCCGAGCAAGCGCCGCCGCCTCCGCCGGTCCTCGTGACGGCGCCGGGGCACACGGGCGCAACGCCAATTGTGAGCGGAACAACGCTCAACGTTTCGGGAGACTTCGACCGTCTGGCGGCGGCCGTCGTGCGCCAGTATCTCGAAGCCGTCAAGCGCGGCGATTCCAGCGCCGCTTATGCGGCGCTCGGCGCCTCACCCGGCGATCGCGGCGCGTCGCTCACCGAAGCGGGAATCGTGGACGCCCATACCCGCATCGGTCGCATCGATTCTCACGGAACCGGTGACACGGCGACCGTCGAAGTCGACCTGCAAACCGCCGGTGGCCCGTATTACGGCGAGTACACGGTCCGCAAAAATGACACGGGTGCAGCGGTCATCGTGCAGCATTCGCTCGTAAAGCCGTGAGTTGCGCGAGCGACCGCCGCCGTCCGGCACGATCGAGCGGACGGCGCTCGAAAACTACAACGTTCGCGGGTCTGGTATGCGCGCTATGCGCGTGCGCACCGCATGCGCCCGGCATCGCGGATCCCGTGCGAGTCGACGGGCATTGCAGTCCCCGCGTTGCTCGCATCACCGGCATCCGTAGCGTGCTGACGTCGACGAACGACCGGCTGATCTCCGAAGATGAGCCGTCTCCTGCCCGGATACGATTAGAGGTGCGCTCGGGCGACGGTGCGATCGCATACTGGAACGATCAACGCCTCGCACTTGCGCGCGTATCACGCCGGCTCGGCGAGAGCGACGACTATGCGCGCGTCCGCGCCGTCGCCATCCCACCTGCGCCCGCCGGTTCGCAATACCGCCACATCTATCTCCTCGCGCGCGACCACGGCCGCTATCGCTGGATCACGATGGAAGCCTTCGATATGCAAGATGTTTGCGTCGAAGGGCACGTTCAGAGCTAAAGATTACGGCGTCCGTCCTCGCACCAGACGGCGGAGGTCGTTGCCGATGAGTTGCTCGAGGATGAGCGCCACGAGTAAGGTCCCGAGCTCAATTGGGATGAACTCGACATCGATGTACGCGAGGGCAGGTAACACGAGAACGATCGCGGCGGCGATGAAGACCAAGCCGATGAGCGCGGCGAGCGTGCCGGCCAGCAGCGTACGCGGCTGACGGAATGCGGCGGGGACGGCCCGGAGGAACGCGGCGGGAGAGCGCGTGCCGACATTCCAGAGTGCAAAGGCGAGCGCTTCCAGGACGATCGCCCCGGCGATGCGCCAGGCTGCGTCGCCGAATGCCGCTAGGTTGATTGCGACTCGGTTCCGTCTTCGTCCGGCCAGCGCGCGATGGTCCCGAGCGCGGCGCTCTTGACGACTTTGAGTCCGAGCATCGCGCACTTCATGCGGGCTGGACTAATGCCGATGCCGACGTTTTCGAGCACGGACTCTTGCCCAAGGCGCGCCACGTCCTCGAGTTTTTCGCCTTTGAGCGACTCCGAAAGCATCGACGCCGACGCCTGACTGATCGCGCAACCTTTGCCTGAAAACCGCACGTCGCTGACTCGGCCGTCGGGTCCGACCGCGAGGTCGAAGCGAATGCGGTCGCCGCACAGCGGATTGAGGTCTTCGAAGGTCGCGTCGGGCGACTCCAGCTCACCGAAATTGCGCGGATTGCGGTAGTGGTCGAGGATGTACTCTTTGTAAAAATCGTCCATATCAGAGCCTGAAGACGGTCGCGGCCTTTTCGAGTGCAAAGACGAGCTGATCGACGTCTTCTTCGGTGCTGTAGAGATAGAACGAAGCGCGCGCGGTGGCGGGCCAGCCCATTTTGTTCATTAACGGCATCGTGCAATGATGGCCGGCGCGTACGCAGACGCCCTCCGTATCGAGGATCGAAGCCAGATCGTGTGCATGGATGTCGGCGAAGTTGAACGAGATGACACCTGAGCGGTCGATGGTCCGGGTGGGACCGTAGATCGCGAGGCCACGCGGACCAAAGGCGGCGAGCCGTTCGAGCGCGTACGCGGTCAGCCGGCGCTCGTGCTCGGCGATCCAGTCCATGCCGACGCTGCTGAGGTAGTCGACGGCAGCGCCAAGTGCGACGGCGTCCGCGACGTTGCTCGTGCCCGCTTCGAACTTCCACGGGATTTCATTGAAGGTCGAGATCTCGTAACCGACTTCACGGATCATGTCTCCGCCGGTCAAGAAGGGCGGCATCGCTTCCAAAAGGGCGCGCTTGGCGTACAGGAAACCGATCCCCGTGGGGCCGCACATTTTGTGGCCGCTCGCGGCGAGAAAGTCGACGTCGAGCGCGCGCACGTCGACCGAAAAATGCGGAACCGATTGCGCGCCGTCGATCAGCACCAGTGCGCCCGCGGCATGTGCGCGCGCAACGATCATTTCGATCGGCGCGATCGTGCCGAGCGCGTTCGAGACATGGGAAAGCGCAACGAGTTTTACGTTGCGCAACTTCGCATCGAGGTCGTCGAGCACGTGGACGCCGTCGGCATCAACGCCGATGTAACGCAGCTCGGCGCCCGTCTTTGCGGCCAAGAGCTGCCATGGGACGAGGTTCGAGTGGTGTTCGAGTTGCGAACAAAGAATCGCGTCGCCCGGTTTGAGGTTCGCGAGGCCCCAGGTGAAGCTGACGAGATTGATCGCTTCGGTCGTGTTGCGCGTCCAAATGATCTCGACGGGTTCGCCTGCGTTGATGAAACGCGCGACTTTCGCGCGGGCACCCTCAAAGGCGGCGGTCGCGCGCTCCGCGAGTTCATAAACGCCACGATGGATGTTGGCGTTGTCGTGCGTGTAGTAATGAACGAGCGCATCGATCACGTTTTGCGGCTTCTGCGAAGTCGCCGCAGAGTCGAGATACGCAAGACGCTTGCCGCGCGAAGTCGGCTCTCTAAGGATCGGAAAATCGAGCGCGATCTGGCGCGCGCGCGGGTCGGCAATCGCGATCAAGCGTGGCGCTCCGTCGCATCGTCCAGTTTCGCATCGAGCGCCGTGCGGACTTCGTTGCGCAACGCCTCGCTCGGAAAATGAGTGATGGCCGGCTCAAAGAAGCCGAGCGCGATCATTCGCTCGGCCTGGGCGTGAGCGATGCCGCGGCTCTGCGCGTAGAAGAGCTGCTCGTCATCGATCGATCCGACGGTCGCACCGTGGAAGGCCTTCACGTCGTTGGCCGCGATCTCGAGCGCGGGGATCGAATCGATGTGCGCACGCTTGGAGAGGAGCAGCGCGTCGTCACGCAGGGACGCGTCACTGCCGTGCGCGTGCGGCAGGATGATGATGTTGCCGAGGTACCGTCCCTGCCCGCGGTCGTTCGCGGCGCTGCGCACGATCGTCCCTGAGGTCGTGTGGCCGGTTTCATGCCGTACGGCGGTCGAAAGGTCGACGTGCTGCATACCGGTGTTAAAGAAGAGCGCCTCGACCCTGGCATCCGAACCTTCACCTTCAAGGCGCGTTTCAAGTGACGTGCGTGCCAAGCCGGCGCCGAGTTCGGCGAGGTGCCAGCGCATCGTCGCTTGCTGCTCGCAGCGCGCGACCCGCGTCGCGATCACGCGTGCGCTCTCGGGGGCCTGCTGGACGACGACGTAATCGAGGTGCGCGCGTGCACCGACGTGCGCTTCCACGGTTGCGCAGACGAACGATTCGGCTTCACCGATATGGCGCTCGAGCACCGTCGCGCGCGCGCCGTCGCCGAGGACGACGACGATCTGCGGAAACACGGCCGCAGGATCCGGAACGCTCGCGAACACGAGCACGATCGGCTCGTCGAGCTGCACGCCGGACGGCACGAACACGAACGCACCGCAATTCTGAAAGGCCGTCGTAAGCGCCGCGTAGCGATCGCTTCGTGCATCGACCGTGGCATGCAATATGCCCGCGACGACGTCGCCGTGCGTGCGCAAAGCGTCGGCGAGCGGAAGAACGGTCACGCGCGGATCGGAGTTCGGGGTCTCGCGCGGCTCGAGCACGGTCGCCCCGATGTGAAAGAGGCCGCCGGCGTTCGCAGTCCACAGGTTATCGGTCGAAGCGTCATCGTCAACGCGCTGCGCTTGCGCTAGGCCCGGCCGCTGCGCTTGGGCTAGGCCCTGTAAGGCTGCGATAGACTGTCTGGCCGACGACCACGTGAGGCCAGCAAAGTCGAGCGATGCGTAATCGTATCGCCAACTCTTGCCGGGGCGCGCCCCGGGAACGGGCAGATCGGCATAACGTGCGAGCGCAGCGCGGCGTGCGTCGGGCGCAACGGCGCCCCCCTGCTCGTCGCTCTCATCCAGCAACGCGATCGCTCTTTCGAGCGTCGCCGCATCGGGGACGAACTCGAGCGCGGTTCGCGCCCCAGCGGCCACGCTAGAGGGCACCCGCTGCTACCTCCTCACGAATGCGATCGTAGCCCTCGCGTTCGATCGTTTGCGCGAGTTCGGGGCCGCCCGTCTTGACGATGCGTCCGTCCATCATGATGTGGACCACGTCGGCGCTGATGTGCTGCAGAATGCGCGGATAGTGCGTGATGATCAAAAATCCCGTGTCGCGGCCGGCGTCGCTCGCCCGCAGCCCATTGACCGACTCGCCCACCGCACGCAACGCGTCCACGTCGAGTCCGGAGTCGGTTTCGTCGAGGATTGCATATTTCGGCGCGAGCATCGCGAGCTGCAGCATCTCGAGCCGCTTTTTTTCACCGCCGGAGAAACCGTCGTTGACGTAACGACCCAGCAGCCCGGCGTCCATGTCGAGCACATCGAGTTTCTCGAAGATCGCGGCCCGAAACTTTCCCGGCGTCAAATCGTCGGGATGGACCGCCTGACGCGCCGTACGGATGAAATTCGCGACGCTGACCCCCGGGATCGCGGCCGGATACTGAAAGGAGAGAAACAAGCCCGCCTTCGCGCGTTTGTCCGGTGCGAGTTCGCCCAGGTCCACGCCGTCGAGCGTGATCGTGCCGCCCGTCACCGTGTAGTTCGGGTGCCCGGCGGCTGCGAAGGCGAGCGTCGATTTTCCGCTGCCGTTGGGACCCATCAGCGCGTGCACTTTGCCGGGTTCGACGAACAGATCGATGCCCTTGAGGATTTCCTTGCTCTCGACATTCGCACGTAAGTCCGTAAAGCGCAATCCACGTTCGTTCATATCAGGGCTATCGTAGGCGGCCCGCGCAAGAAAGTCAAGGAAACCCTGGACTATCTCTCCATTCCATGCTACGCTCGCTTGCAGCATGCACGATGCCCGCTTTTTCCAAACCACTCGAGGCAAAATCGTGACGGCGCTGCGGCGTCGCCGCTCGGCCTCGGCGGTGGACCTCGCCGGCGAGTTCGGCTTGTCGGCCAATGCGGTGCGTCAGCAGCTCGTCACCCTCGAGCGCGATGGGTACGTTGCCGAGCGCTCCGTCCGCCGTGGCCGTACCAAGCCGACGCTGGAATACTCGCTGACCGACGGAGCCGACTCTCTGTTCCCGCAGCGCTACGATCGGATGCTCGGCGCGGTTCTGCGCGAAGTGAAGTCGTCGTTCGGCAGCGGCGCCCTCGAAACGGTGATTGCCAAAATCGGGGCTCGCGAAGCCGACAAGTATCGCTCGAAATTGGCTGCGCCCGATGCCAAGGGCCGCGCGATCGAACTCGCGGCGCTGCTGCAGAAGAACGGCGTCGAGGCGGACGTCGTCGAAACGCCTTCAGGGACGATCGAACTGCGCGAGCATAACTGCCCGTACGCGAAAACGGTCGGCGAGCACCCCGAGGTGTGCTCGATCATCCATACGGTCTTGCACGATACCGTCTCCCCGCAGGCCAAACAAGTCGAGTCACTCGCAACCGGCGGCAGCGCATGCCGGTTCGAAATCGAAGTCGGCTCCAAAGCCGCGCACTCGTGAGGATCCTTCGTTGAACTTCGCAAAATTCCAAGAGCTTGTCGAAAAACGCAGCGGCTTTCGCACGATGGAGAGCCCGATGGCCTCGGGCGAGTACTTCAGCGATTCGTGCGGCGACATGTACACGTACTACCTGAAGGTCGGTCCCGGTGACGTGATCGAGGACGTGTCATATTTTACGACCGGTTGCGGCTTCGGTACCGCGACGTGTAGCATCGTCGTCGACCTCGCGCTCGGCAAGACCCTCGATGAAGCGTACGCGATCAGCGACGCCGACATCGAAGCGCAGCTCGACGGCTACCCCGACAAAAAGAAAGACTACCCCGAACGCTCGCGTCTCGCGCTGCAAGCGGCGATCGACGACTTCCGCAAGAAGCGCGCCGCCGGCACGATCACGGAAGCCATGCTCGCACAGGCCGCCCGCCAATCGAAGCGCGCCGCGACGGCACCGGGCAACGGCCGCACCTCGCAAGACGAACTTGCCGAGCCCGCTCCTCAAACCGCTTCAGATGACGCCGGTCGGGTTCTCATCAAACTGCACTAAGACCGGTTCGGCTGACCGAGGCCCCGGCGATCAGGGCCGTTGCTTGTAAAAAGCGGACGGATACCAACACGACCACTCCGGCACGATGAATATCTTCTACAGATCGGCGGACCGGACAAGTCGAGTTCGCCGCACGCATTGCCACCACGCCTGGTACACGGCGGTACAGTTGCTGCCATGCAGGCAATGTGTTACAGTAACGGTATGGCAGTGACCGAGACTTTTTCCGTGCGACTGACTCCGGCGACCCGCCGCGTGTTAGCGCAAGCTGCGGCCACGCACGATGCTGCGGGTGCCTCGGCGCTGGCTCGGGATATCCTGGAAGAGTGGGCGGCCAAAACGGTGGCGGCTCAGACGCGTAACAGCATCGAGCGAGCCGCGGCGTACTTGCATGCCCATCCGGAGGGCTGGGGAGACGAGCCTGCCGACTTTTTTCCCGGCGTGACGATTGTGGAGTGACGCCGGGGCAAATCGTTACGGTGAATTGGCGGGACGTGCTGCTTGGTTCGGGGGAGCCGAACAAGCAGAGACCGGGTGTCATCGTCGGCTCGCCTCGCTTCTTCGGAAGCGTGCTGCCGTTTGAGATCGTCGTACCGCTCACCGGCGAAGCCGAACTAGCTATAGAGGGCGCCTCGGTAAGCATCCCGCCGACGCCGGAGAACGGTTGCACGAAGTGTAGCTATGCGTTGGCGTGGAATGTCCAATGCGTCCCGCACGCGCGCCTAACAGCAACACGATCGCGCATAACTGGCGCCGAACTCGCCTCGATCCGCGCCCAGATCGCATTCTGCGTCGCGGAGTGACCGAGGTGATCTCGGTCATGCTGGCAATTCTGCTTGCGATCGCGGTCAATCGCTGGCAGAACCATTGACGCACCGAACACGAGGTCAGCATCAGCCTCACGAACGTCCGCGACGAGATCGCGGTCAATGACCATCGGCTCGAGTTGCAGCTGCAGCACCACCGGCCCGTTCGGGAAGCATTCGAAAAACTAACGGACCGGCTGCGCGTGCTCTATGCGACCGCTCTCCGTACACTTCGCTGATGGCCTAAATGAACAATCGGAGGGACGGCCACAGGGTCGGCAAGCTCGGGTGCACATTGCGACAGAACGCGATCACCTTGCCGTTCTCAAAACTCCGCGCGTAAAGCGACTGCGTTGTCCCAAGCACGGTCATCTCGGCGCAATGTGGTCTTAATCTATCCGGATGAAATTGAACTCGCAAGAGATTTGCGGGATGCTGGCCACGCATGCCCCAGAAGAAATACTGGTTGTGACCGCTGAGCGCCGGCGGCAGATGGTATGCGGGGCCGTAAACGTCAAGTGCGGCCGCTTCGCCGTAGTTGTCGACTAATAGCGAGGTACGGGCGCGCTCCCGCTGTGGGATTGCATCGTACGCGAGCCCCACTTCGCGAACGAAGTCGTGCCATCCGAGCATGTCGGCAAACGTCGGTGGTAAAGCTTCGCCGGCGTCACCCTGCTCTTGTGGCCGAGAACCCAGTCGCAGCTCGTGCTGATATGAGGCCAGCGTTTGTGGTGGCAGAATGGGAAGGGCAAGCGGAGCAGCGACGAGTGCAAGGGCGACCGCGACGGTCGTGTAGGCGACACGCAACGAGGGACTCCGGACGAGCCGCTCGATCACGATCCCTCCCATCGCGAAGAGCGGCGGATAAGCGGGAGCGAGATAGTAGTCTTTACCATGGCCGCCGACGATCGTGAACGCTGAAATCAGAAACGCGATCGAAATGAAGCGCACCGCTCGCAGATCGCGCGTGAAGAATGGGCCGATCAGGCCGCACAGCCAGATCGGCGCGAAGAGCGGGTCGAGCACAAAAATCTGATTGAGCGCGAAAGCCGCCGGCGACACGGCGAGATCTTTTTGGCCGGCGTTGCGAACCAGCTCGACGAAGGGAAACCCGTGCGCCGCCTGCCAGACGATCGACGGAACGGCGATAGTGAACGCGATCGCCAAGCCTAGCCAAAGCTCACGGGAACGAAAGAGACGTCGCTCGGGAAAAAACGCAAGACCTAAGGCGAGGGCGAGCAACCACAACGGTAGCGCGTACTTCGCCTCCATTGCGAAGCCGGCCACGAGCCCCGTCCACAGAAGTGCCGGCCGATCATTCAGCAGCGCGGCACGCGCAAGCCCGTAGGCAACGATGGTCCATGCAAGCGGCTCGAACGTCGTCGTGTTTAATGTTGCCGTAAGACCCACGAGCATCGGTGCGGTTCCTGCAGCAAGGCCGGCGATCCACGACGCGCCGTCGCGGCCGCCTAGTAGCCGCGCGAAGGCCACAACGACCCAGACGAGGGCCGCAGCGGCGAAGACGGCCGGCAAACGGACGAGCCATGTCTGCTCGGCGATTGCGTATGCGCCGGCGGCGAGGAACGGAACGAGGGGCGGCTGATCGGCGTAACCGAAGGCCGGGTGACGGCCGCAAACGATAAAGTAGAGTTCGTCGCGAAAAAGATCGTAGCGATTCGCAGAGGCGAGGTGGAACGCCGCTAGCGCGGTCGTCAAAATCAGTGCTACTCGGTCTCGCATTGCAATTCTCCAGTCGTTCTAATACGGGCCGTCATAGTTCGCTGGGCGCTGAGACGCCGCTCAACGTCGTCGAGCCGAGCGTGAAGCGATTGACCTGTGCGGACTGCAACTCCATGGAGCCGCCGATGGACGATCGTGACCGCATGCTCTGCCGCGCGACACGCACGGGAACGTGCTCGGCCCGCAGCCACGGCGAAAAGAGGATGAGCTCTGTATTGTTGCCGGTATCGACGCCGAAATCACCCGAGATACGGTCGACGGCGGCACTCACGATGGGCATGTCGCTCGTGAAGCGCGATCGGAACGCGTCGCGCGACGGCATCTCGGCATGTGGTCGGCGCAATGTCACGGTCTGGGTTCGAAAATCGAGACTGACCGTAAAGCGCTCGAACACTTCGAGCCCAAGGATGCCCGCGATTGGCACGATTGCTCCTTGCGTGTCGCGCGTATGCCCGAGGTCAATGTACAGGACGGTGAAGGGCTGATGCGCAATCGTGGCGCCGCCGATTCGAAGCGAATGCACGGCGGCGAACCGTGTTTGTGTCAGGCGAACGCTCGTCTCGAGCGCGCCGCGGGTAAAGGCGACGTCGGGTCTGGGCGGGGGCATGTTTAAGGCGTTCCGAGGAACGTGGGGCAGCACTCGATATGCGGACACGGATATGATGCCGGTCTCTGAGTCATCACCATTGTCTACGTCAATTCGAAACGGCAGCACGAGCCCCGCGAAGCGGCGGTAATCTGAATACCGTATCATCTCAATCCGCGTCCCTTGATGAATCGAAACGTGGTCGACCAAGCCGGTGCGCCCACGTACCCAGAGCGTCGCCACGGCGCCGTGCGGTGGTCTGACCTGAAGCGGATCGTTCGCCTGGCGCGCGTGGTCGTTCGATGTTGCAACGTGAAAGGCGACCGGATACTGGGCGTGGAGATACTCGCGTCGGAGCAGGTACGCCAAGGTGATTCCGACGGCCGTCGCTTCGGTCGAATCTAGCCGGTGCGCGACTTCGGAAGAATCCTCGCTCCAACAACCGCGGCGATCGCGACCTGCGCCATCAGCGAAAAGCGGGTACCGCGCGTTCCAGCGATAGCGCCCGTCCGCAGATCGATCACCTCATCGTACGATCCGGCAAGTCCGAAGCTGCGCTTCATTCCCTCAATACTCAATGCGGCGACGCCCACCGCGACCCGAGCAGCGGCGGAAGCACGCGTGTCCCGTAGGACGCGGGACGCCGCTGCTTCCGGCGTGTGGGGCGGCGTCGCAAGCATCGCGGCAAAGGCGAACCACCAGGAGACGTAGATCACGGTGCAACGATACGTGGCTAGACGTTCGTCTGCAATGGCTCGTTTCCGACCATTCCGGACAGAGGCGCGGCGCCGTGACTCCGTAAGCAATAGCCGGATTCGAGATTGTGCGGACCCTCGTAGCGGCGCACTGACGCCTGCTTAACGCGAGGAATCGTTGAGGTAAGGGTTTTCGCGGCGTTCGGCGCCGATGGTCGTCGTCGGTCCATGTCCCGGAACGACGACGGTGTCGTCCGCGAAGGCGAAGAGTTTTTCCCGGATACTGGTTACGATGTCGGCGAGCGATGTGCCGCCGATGTCCCAGCGGCCGACGGCGCCCGCAAAGAGCGTGTCGCCGGTCAGCAAGATCGTGCGGCCCGCGAATTCGAGCGCGAAGGAACAGCTCCCGTGCGTGTGGCCCGGCGTGTGCAACACGTCAAGACGTGCGTCGCCCGCCGTGACGGCGTCGCCCTCGCGCAGCTCGCCGTCGATTGGAACGATTGCAGGCGGCGCTCCCAGTCCAAGGAAGCGTGCCTGCTCCGCGAGCATCCCATACAACGGCAGATCGGCAGGATGTAATAGACCCAAGCCGCCGGTGCGCTCGCGCAATTCCGCAAGCGCGCCGATGTGGTCGATGTGGGCGTGCGTGTGTACGAGGCTAGTGGCACGCACGCCGCGCGCGCTGAGGCGGCGCACGATCTCATCGACCTCATCGCCGCCGTCGACGACGATTGCTTCGTGCGCTTGCGCGTCGGCTACGATCGTGCACACGCAGCCCAGAGCACCGACCGGAAAGTGTTCGACGCTCACGCTCGGGACTATCGGAGCGTTCACGCGATCCGGCATCCGAAATCGCGATAAGCCCCGTCGAAGTAGCCCAGAGGAGCGCCGCTCGTGCCCGCGCAGGCGAGCACGCGTCCGATGAAGATCGTGTGCGTGCCGGCGGTATGTTCGTCGGCCAGTTCGCAATCGAAGAACGCGAGCGCACCGTCGAGTACGGGCGCTCCCGTTTTCACCGTGCGGTGCGAAAAGGCCGCGAAGGGATCCTCGCGGCCGTGCAAGGCAAACTCTTCCGCCAGCGTCCGCTGCTCGAGTTGCAAAACGTTGACGCAGAACTTCCCGGCCGCCGATATTAACGGATGGCTGCGCGCTTGGCGGTTCACGCAGACCAGCACCATCGGCGGTTCGGCCGAAACGCTCGTGAAGGCACTTGCCGTAAAACCTTTGGGGCGGCCGTCATGGCTCGTCGTCACGATCGTGACGCCGGTCGGAAAGCGGCGCATCACGGCACGAAAGTCGTCGACGACGCGCTGCATCATGGAAGGCTGCTTGGGGGGCGGTGCACGACTAGATGCGCGCGCCGACGCCCACGCCGTCGCCGACCGGCAGGATCGTCGCGTCGAGTTCGGGATGGTTCACGAAGGTGCGGTTGAACGCGCGGATTGCGATCGTGGAGGGGGAATCATCGGTCGCCGCATCGGCGGCAGCACGTCCGCTCCACAGGAGATTGTCGACGATGACGAGGCCCGACCTTTTGAGCAACGGGACCGTCAACTCTAGATACGCCTCGTACTCCGGCTTGAGCGCATCGATGAAGACCACGTCGAGATTGCGCACCGGGAACGTCGGCAAAACTTCGAGCGCCGGCTGGTTGATGATTTCGACGGCATCGCCGCGCCCGGCGCGTTCGAGAAAAGAGCGCGCGATCGCGGTCCGTTCGGCGTCGGGATCGATCGTCCAGATCTTGCCTGCCTGCGGCAGCGCGAGCGCCATCCAAAGGGTGGAATACCCGTAGGCGGTGCCGATTTCGAGTATGCGGTTCGCCTGCATCGCATGCACCAAGGTCGAGAGCAGCCGGCCCGTTTCTCGATCGACGATCGGGATGTCGTCGGCGTGCCCGAACTGCTCGAGTTCAAGCAACAGCGGCGCCGGGCCACGGTGCAGCCGCCGCAGGTACGCCGAGTCACTCACGGGTGACGTTTGCCGTCTCCGTGGGCGGGGAACCTCTTGCAGGCTGCAGCACACTAGGAGCCTGTCGGAATTGTCGGGCCGGCGACGAAGTCGATTCCGCGAGAGACCAAAGGAGGACTGTTTTATGGCGACGCTCGCCCCTTACGCCTACACTCCCAAGAAGTGGGACCTTGCCGGTTTGCAAGGCATTTCCGATCAAACCTTACAGGTCCACTTCGGCTTGTACGAGGGATACGTCAAGAATACGAATCTGCTCAACGAACAGATCAACGCGAAGATGAGCGGCGGCCAGGCCGTCGCGACGGATCTTCCCTTCGCCGAACTGACGCGGCGTTTGGGCTTTGAATACAACGGTATGGTGCTGCACGAATATTATTTCGACAACATGACCAAGAAAGCAAACGGCACACCATCTTCGGGCAAGCTACACGACGCCGTCGCAGCCAGCTTCGGCGATTTCGATACGTGGAAAAAAGATTTCGCGGCGGTGGGCGGGATGCGCGGCGTCGGTTGGGCGATCGCCTACCAGGATCCGAAAACGGGCCGCATCTCCAACCACTGGATCACCCTGCACCAAGACGGCAACGTCGCGGGATATAAGCCCGTCGTCGTGATGGATGCGTGGGAGCACGCATTCATGCTCGATTACAAGCCATCCGAACGCTCGAAGTACATCGAGTCGTTCTTTGCAAACGTCGACTGGAGCGTTTGTGAAGGGCGCTTGGGCGCAGCTTCGGGTTCTTAGCGGACGCCGACCGCCCTTGGCGTACCGCTTGCGTCTCTTCCCGCTCAACACCGTGCTCTTTCCAGGCGCCGTGCTGAACTTGCACGTGTTCGAAGCACGCTACAAGCAGATGATCTCCGAATGCCTCGAAGCGCACGAGGCATTCGGGGTTTGTCTTATTCGCGACGGCGATGAAGCGGGCGATCCGGCGGTCATGCCGTACGAAATTGGCACGACGGCGGAAATCGAAGATGTGACGTCGCTCGAAGGTGGCCGCTACTACATCAGCACGGTCGGCCGAAAGCGCTTCCGAATCGACCGGGTGCTTGAGCGCGAGCCGTATTTATGCGTCGAAGTCTCCTATTTGGTCGACGAGCACGATGCCGACGCAGAGGCGACCCTCGCGCTCGTGCGTGAGATCCGTGACGTTTTTCGTGACTACCTGCGGCTGCTCATCGAGTTCTCCGGTATGCACGCCGACATCGAGCTGCCGGGCAATCCGCTCGACGCCTCGTTTCTGATCGGCGATGCTTTACAAGTCGCCGACTCGATGAAGCAGCGGCTCTTGGAGCTCATCAGCACCGAACAACGCCTAACGGTTGAGCTCGGTTTTTTACGGCGGCTTTTGCCGCAGCTCCGCTCGCTGCTCGAACGCAAGCGTGAAGCGCCGCAAGAAAAACCGGCAGCACCGGCCTCGGGGAGCGCGTTCCGCGCGAAGCAAGAACAGTACTTCGGCAAACACTTCAGCGTCAACTGAGCGCCTCCGGTGCTAGGGCGCGAACGGAGATTGCGATTCGGCGGCGGAGATGACGTTGCGCATGAGGGCGACGTTGGTGACGGGGCCGACGCCGCCGGGTACGGGAGTGATTTCTCCGGCGACCGTGCTCGCGCTTTCAAAATCGACGTCGCCCCGCAGCACGCCGTTCACCATCGTCGTTCCGACGTCGATCACGGTGGCGCCTCGGCGTAACCAGGTGGCGTCAACCAACCCGGGCGAACCTGCCGCGACCACGACGACCTGGGCGCGTCGCGTGTGAGCGCGAATATCGACGGTTTCTTTGTGCGTCACGGTCACGGTCGCGTTCTGCGCCATGATGAGCAAGCTCACGGGAAGCCCGACTACGTTCGAACGTCCGACCACGGTCACGTCGCATCCGCGCAGCGGCCACACGGCAGCGCGTTCGAGCAACAACATCACGGCGGCGGGCGTCGCGGGCACGAAGCGGGCGCCCGAGGCGAAAGCCAGTCGGCCCTGATTGACGGGATTCGTGCCGTCGACATCCTTGCCGACTGGCAACGCGTCGGCGATTTCCCGGATCGACAAGTACGGCGGCAGCGGTTGCTGCAGGATAATGCCGTGAATCGCGGGATCGGCGCCATGGCGCTCCAGCGCCGCGCGAACGCCGGCATCGTGGACTGCGTCGGGCAGCCGGTCGACCGCGACATCAACCCCGATGCGTTCTCCGAGCGCTCGCATCCCGCGCACATATGCCAAGCTCGACTCGTCCTCACCCACCATCACGACAAGGAGCCGAGGGGCTATGCCGGCTGCTTGCAACGCAGCAGTGCGTGAAGCAAGCCCGGCGCGCAAATCGCTTGCAATCGCGCGTCCATCGAGGATGCGTGCCGACATCGCTGAATGCAGTACGCGAAGGGAAGCCGGCTTTCCCGGAGGACCGACCGATGGAAAACGTGCGACGCGAAGTTCGGGTCGGCAGCCGATTCACGCGCGCCGCCTTCGAGCGCGCCTTCGCGACCTTCCGCGAATTGTACAACGTCACGCCGCAACGGGTGCTGTGTGCGCCCGATGTGCTCGTGCGCTACTGCGAACTCTACGAGAAGTCGCCGCATCGCGCACTCGAACATTCCGCCCGCTTGCGTCACGCAGGCGTCCCCCTCGCCGCAGCGGTGCTTGCGCCCGGCACGGTCGCCTTCGAAGGCGAGGTCGATGAAGAACGAATGGGTGACTGGTAATGATTCGCTCCCGAAGCATTCTCGTGCCGCTCGTGGTCGCCGTTGCACTCGTCGCGATCGCGCTCGGCGTGAAAAGCTATTTTGCTGGTAGCGGCGGCGTGGCGGGGGGCGGCGGAGGCGGCCCCGCCATGCTTGCCGGGACGCCGGCGCAAAGTTACGAGGTTGCGGCACTGGGCGGCGGACGGGGCAGTTTGAGCGAGCACCGGGGAGACGTAGTACTTCTCAACCTTTGGGCGACGTGGTGCACCCCGTGTCGCAGTGAAACACCGGCGCTGGAGCGCCTCTATCGCCAGGAGCGGGCGCGTGGGCTCGTCGTTCTCGGCGTCGACCAAGGCGAGTCGGCCAAGACCGTCGCGGCATTCGCGCGTGACATGCGGCTGACGTATCCCATTCTCGTGGACCAAGCGCAGCGCTACGGCGGTTCCTACGCTGCAATCGGTTTGCCGACGACGATTATCGTCGGACGAGACGGCAAGATCGTGCGCGGGATCGACGGTGAACTGACTCTAGCGCAAATGCACGAAGCCGTCGATCCGTTATTGCGAGTGCGATGAGCCGCCGCGCGGCGGCGCTCATCGCAGCCGCTGCGTCGAGCGCTCTGGTGGCGGCACAAGTTACCGTGCCGCGCTGGTCAGGTTTTCACACGTGGGAATTTGCCGCGACACTCGCCGTGCTGATATGGGTGCTCGGATCGTATGCGCTCGCTTTGCGCAAGCGACCGGACGGTGAAGACGCGGCACGTTATATCGTCGCCATCATCGGCTTTCTCATCATCGCGGCCGCAGGTCTCATCGACGGGCTCCTGGGGCCGGACTCGGAGCTCGTGCAGCGCGCGCCCGGGGCCGTCGCCGTGATACCCCAGGCCCGAATTGCCGCCTTTTTCCCGGCGGTGGACGCTATGGCAGTCAAGCGCGGCGCCGTCGGCATAACCTTGCGCCGGCAGGGAGGTGCGGCGCTGCACCTCGCTCCCGGCGGCCGCACATACCTCGGAGCAACGGTGCTCGATGCCGTCCCGCGTGTCGCTGCCTATGTCGAAGGAGAAGACCGTGCGGGCGACCATCTCACCGTGACGCAGCCGACCAACCCTGCCTTTCTGTCGCCCGTCGCGCTTTTTTCCCAGGCCGTCCCAATCGCCGGTGGTACGGTCCCCGCCGAGTCGTTCGCGGTTCCGGCCCGGCACCGCACGCTCAAGGTCTTCTACTTCGCCGGAGGCAGCATCCCGGGGTTGCAGGCGCGCGGCTTCGGCAACGGGGCGGTCGTTCTCTTCGCAGTCGACGACGAGCGGGGAGCGCTCGTGCCCGGCGGCATCGCGGCGGCTGCGAACCAGCGCTTCGTCACGGTCGGCGATCTGGAGCTGCGAGCAACGCTCGGCACCTACCCCGCCTTGGCAGTGTCGTCGATCCCATCTCCGGCGCTGCTCTGGCTTGGCGGCGCGCTTTCCTTGGGAGGTCTGCTCTACGCCCGCTTTGCGACGGTACGGTCTGCACGCGCACTTGCCGGGGCACGTCGTGAGCCGGATTGCATCGCCGCGTCACGCTAATGCGTGCCGGAGGGACGCTCTGCATACGGTCCGAACACACCGTTTAATTCCCTCACATTTTGTAGTGAGTGTCATCACACACATGAGTGCAGCGTCGATTCCGCGCGATCGCGGAACCCGGCTGGCATCCTATGTCGAAGCGCGCCGCGCTGAACTCGTGGCGCGTATCGTCGGTTCGCCGGCGCTTGCACGGCCGGGAGACCCAGCTGCGAGCGCGTTTGCTTATGGCTTCCTCGATCGTTTATCGCAAGAGGTCGAGATCGGCGACCGTGACGTCGTCGACGTTTGGATCGACGGCGCAGCGCAATCCGACGGTCCCGCTGAAGCGGCTCGGATCGTGGTGCTGGCCTGCGCGACCATCGCGAGTTGTTATGCGAGCGACTGCGGTTTCTGCGACGAAGTGCTCGCGTATCTGACCGTGCGTTCGAGCGAACTCGAAAAGCGCTTGCGGGTCGATCGTGCGAACGCGGCACCGCTGCTCGACGTCGCGAATGTGGTCGGCAAAGATGAAGTCGTTGCCGCGTTGCTCTCGGCTCTCGATGCGTGCGATGCAGCGACCTGCGAGCACTCGCGCGCGGTCGGCATGTGGTGCGGCCGTATCGCAAAGATGCTCGGCATGGCCCCGGAGCGCCAACGCCTCGGCGTGCTCGCGGGCATCTTGCACGACGTCGGCAAGCTCGCAACCCCGACCGATATCCTGCTCAAGCCGGGGCCGCTCGACCCGCACGAGTGGGACATCATGCGCGAACACGCGTGTATCAGCGGCCAGGTCCTCGAGCGCATTCCGTCGCTGCGGGAACTCGCACCGATCGTACGGGCTCATCACGAGCGTTTCGACGGCAGGGGATATCCCGACGGGGAGTCGGGGGTGCGCATTCCGCGACTGGCGCGCATCGTGTCGGTTGCGGATTCGTTTCATGCGATGATTAGTCGGCGCCCGTATCGCGAAGCGATGAGCGTGACGGCGGCGCTCGACGAGTTGCGCGCGGGTTCAGGCACCCAATGGGATCCCGCAATCGTTGACGCCATGCTCGAAATCGTGCAGCCCGCAAGCACCCAGCGACACCTGCGAGCCCTGCGCGTCGCGCGCTGAAGCTGCTCGGCGGGTTCGGTGAAGCTCGTACCAGATGAGCAATTCGGACTGAACGTCTCTGCAACGTCACGTATTCGATACGAATAGTTTGGCCTAGAGCGCAGCGCAATGGGCAGCGGCAGTCAATCGGCGATGTGGCTCAAAACGTTCACTACGAATCCGTTTGGATCTCTCACGAAGAACCGCCTAACATTCCACGGTTCGTCCGTTAGCGGATACACGATGTCATCTCGTCGTCGCAGCGCTTGTGCATGCACGCTGTCGACATCTGCTACCTCGATAGAGACATCCGGATCGATGTTTGCCGTCGCGTCCCGTTTCATGATGCTCACCTGTGCAGTTGGATTCGTGGGCGATGCGAAGGTCATAATCCACTCGGTGTCCATCGCTACCTCGAAGCCGAGGAGCCCCACGTAGAAATCCGTACTCTCGTCAAACCGCTGGGATTTGATATCGGGCACGACTCTTCGAATACTCATCTTGCCGCGTTTCCACACAAGCGAGGGGCGTAAACCGTCCGCTGTTAAAAGCCCGATGAACGCGCCGCGTCCGCCTCGCCGTACGGTGGAATTTTCCGCTAGTATCCCTAAGCGTTCGTCGATCGGTGGAATCGTGGCCGGACCCGTTGGGACGTTGTGGTTCACGATGTTTCACGGAATGGTCCTCGGCCGTATCCGTCGGACGGCCACGATTTCGATCCAGTCGCGATGATTCTGAGCGACAAGAAGGGTCGTCTCTACTATAACGAAGGGCAAGCCGGACGCATCGCGCGCCTAACTATCACGCCGCAAGCGCTCTCGGCGCCCCGTAAGATCGCTTCATTTAAAAATCGGCGACGCTCGTGAAGTGGAAGCCCTCGATTTTTACCGCCGGCACTACCATGGAGTAACTGTAGCCGGCCGTGAGAGCTTGCGTGTCGGCGAACTCCGCAGCGGCGAGCGCCTCGAGAATGCTTTGGTTGAAACGCATGTTCCGAACGCCGCGGTCGACCTTTCCGTCTTGGATGAGGAACGTGCCGTCGCGCGTCATTCCGGTGACGATCGTGCGACGGCGGTCGACGGGGCGAATGTACCAAAAGCGACTTACTAAAAGCCCGCGCTCGGTGCCGGCAATCAGCGCCGTAAGCGACTGCGCGCCGCTCGCTACCACGATGTGACGCGCTTGCGGTCCATCGGCACTCGGCGCGGGTTCGGCGTGACCTGTATCCGGCAACGCGAGCCGCTTCGACCACGTCGCATCCGTAACGACCGCTTTGGCTAGGCCCCGTTCGAGCAGCGTAAGCCGGTGCGTCGGGACGCCTTCGTAGTCGAACGGCATACCGGCGTGCAGCGGATGCGCAAAATCGTCTTCCAAGGTAACGCGCTCACCGGCATAACGGCGCTTGAGCCCCTCTGAGAGAAACGACGATCCCTCGTCATACGCCTGCGCCGAGAAATGATCGACGACATACGAAGCGAGTTCGCCGAAAGCCGGCGGCTCGAGGATGACGGTCCACGCGCCGGGGTCGACCGCTTGCGGCGCTGCGCCGGTGCGCGCCTTGTCGACGGCGATCGCCGCGACCCCGGCGCCGTCGAGCCCGGCGAACGCGCGACCGTAAAATTCGGCGTAGCCGCTCGCATCGGGGCCGTTCGCTTTGACGTTGATTCCACAAGTCGTTGCGTCGTAGGACGCGCGCGTGCCGCGCGTATTGACGAGCGTCGTTCCGAATCGCTGCGTCGTCACGTATCCTGCGGCCCACACGCCGCCGGCGCCGGCGACGCGAAAAACATCGGCGGCGATCTGCGCACGCCGTTCAGGCGTGGCGGCCGCGACCGCCGGGTCGAAGGCCCCCGGCGGTGCGATGACACGCGGGCTCTGCGAAAGCAGCGGGACGTTTGGTTCATGCGGTGCCACTGCCGCGATCGCTTGCGCGCGTGCGACGACGGCACGCAGTCCCGCGTCGCTCGGATCGTTGGTTGCGGCAACGCCCGTGCGGCCGTCGACGATCGTACGCAAGCGTATGCTCGTATCGCGCTCGCCAAGGTTTTGATGGATCGCATTGTGCGTGAAGCGCGTGAGCCCGACGTCGCTATCGTAGACGATCGCTTCGCTCTCGCCGCCGGCGAGCGCCAGCACGCGCTGCGCGACTTCTTCCCGAGCCGCCTCATCCATTACGAGTAACCGACGCCGACTTGGACGTTGCGGAAGCGCGCGGGGGATGCTGCCTGCGCCGTACGACCCGTTTGCATCGGTTCACCCTTGCCGCAATTTGGCGTGCCCCAAGGCGTCCACGCGCGCGCGTCCGCGATCGCATCGCAGCTCTGCCAGAACTGCGGCGTGACGCCGGCATAGGTTGGGTTCTTGACCAATCTTTTGCGCTTGCCGCGTACGATCTCCCAGCCGATCTGGCAGCCGAATTGGAAGTTGAGCCGGTGGTCGTCGATCGACCACGAGCGATTCGATTCCATGTACATTCCGTGTTCGACGTCTTCGAACAACGCTTCAAAGGGCACGTTACCCGGCAGCAAACTCAAGTTGCACATGCGGATCATCGGAACGTGTTGCCAGGTTTGCGCGCGCACGCACGCGCTCGTCTCGCGGCCGATCGTCCGCGCCGTGTCGCGCGACGTCTCGAAACCGACGAGGATGCCGTTACGTACCACGTCGGCGGCGACGCTGCGCGAACCCTCGTCGTCGTAGCCCACAGTCGCTAGGCCGCGCGGCATGCGGTTATCGATCACGATCGTGACCGCATCCGAGCCGTAACGTAAGCTTCCAAGCTGTGCCGGGTCAAGAAAGCTCGTGCCGGAAAAATTTGCTTCCCAGCCCATGATGCGGTCGAGTTCGGCCGCATGCCCGCACGATTCGTGAATCTGCAACGAGACTTGGGAACCGCCTAGAATGACGTCGAGCGTCCCGGCGGGACACTGCGGTGCCGCGAGCAACTGGGCCGCCTCTTCGCCGATGCGTGCGGCGCCCTCGCGCAGGGCGGCGAGTTCGACGATCTCCCAGCCGCCCGATTGGTAGAGACCCACGTCGCCCGGGTAGGTACGCTGCTGCGCGTCGCCGTCACCGACGGCAAGGGCTGCGACACCGCTGCCGCTTTGGCGTAGCGACTGCGCGATGCGCGAACCCGTCGTGCTGTAGAACGTCTTGTCCGTGCGCCACAAGTCGATCCATGCGCGGCCGACCGATATCTCCGGCTTCGCGTGTAGGAGACGTTCCGCTTCGAGCAACAGCGTAACTCGGTCGCCGAGCGGTATGGTGTCGGGGTCGATATCGAACGGTGTTCGAAACGAGTCGACGTAGTGATCGAGCGGCGCCTGTGCGAAGCGGCGCGACGCGACCGACGCGCCGGCCTTGGCGATCGCAGTCGCTCGTGAAGCGGCCAGGTCGATGCCTGCGTCGCTCAGGTCGGGGCTCGACGCGAAGCCCCATGCACCATCGCAGTACGCTCGGATACCGTAGCCGGTGCTCGTTTCGTCGGCAAGCGTAACGACATCGCCGTTGCGCACTTCGATGCGTTCGGTGCGTCCATCTTCGAAACGCACGTCGGCATATTCGGCACCGCGCATGCGCGCCGTGTCCAGTGCGCGCGCCGCAACCGCATCGAAGTTCGTCATCGCTCGCTGAAGTCGGCGAGCGGTACGGTGAGTCCTCCGCCATCGGGCGAGCGAACCCCGGTGGACGTGCTCGGCATCGTCGTGGTGCGAATGCGCTCGGCCGTGCGCAAGCCTTCTGCGACGTCCGTTGACGGCGCGACCAGCGTTGCTTGCGTGCGCGAGCGGTCGTAGACGAACGACGCGAGCCGATAATCATCGAAGGTCCCGGCGACGACCGCGCCGTCGGGATCGACCACAAACGCTCGGGTGGCAGCCGGTGCGAAGACGACGACGTACGCGCGTAGTTCCGCCGCACGCGTGCGTGCGAAGGGAACCTGCCACTCGGGTTCGTCGTGCGTTTCCCAAACGATGAAGTCGATGCCGCTCGCCCGCGTGGCGACGAGCCCGCGCGGGTCGCGCACCGCGCCGTCGCCCGCCAGCACGAGACGCAAGCCGGCGGCTTCAATGATTTCTGGGTGATCGAACGGGGACGGCGACAGTGCGAATACCACCGGCGTAGACCCTGTGCGGCGCTGCGGTGGGTGCGCGTTACTGCCCATAGCGAGGATCAGATCGGCATCGGCTTCGGCGGCGAAGTCTACAAACCGGGCGAGCTTCTCCGGCTCCCGTTCTAACGTGAAAGCGACGCGCAGTCGTTGGGGGGGCGGGTTCCCAGCGTCGCTTGGGCCAGGGATAGCATGGACGGCCGGAACCGCCGTTGCCGTTGCTGCACGTTGCATGACCCCGACGCGCTCGTCGCCTCCGATGCGCACGTTGCCGAGCAGAAGCTCTTCATTACGTTCGCTGGCCCGGGCCAGCGTTCGCCCGGCGGCATCGACAATCGCACTCTTGCCGCAGTACGCAACCGCACCGAGTTCGACGCCCGCTTTGTTGCAGGCGACGAACGGTATCCCGTTCTCGCGCGCGCGGACGTTCACCATCAGATCCGCCTGGATGTTTTCGAGTGCGCCGGGATCCCGGCCGCTCGTCACCCAAGCGGTCGGCATGACGAGCATGTCCGCGCCGCGTTCGGCCAGCGTCGCAGGAATCGTCGGAATTCGGCCGTCGGCGCAGACGAGCAGCCCCAGCCGTCCGACCGGCGTATCGATCGGCTCGAGCGTTTCGCCCGGCGCATACCACAGCCGATCGAAATGCCATAGGAATTGCTTGGCGGCAAAGCCGATCTCGCGGCCGTCCGGCCCTAGAGCAATCGCCGCATTGAATGTACGGTTCCCGACGACTTTGGCGCCACCGTAAACGATGGTTGCGCCGTAGCGGCCTGCGATTGCAGCGATGCGATCGGCCGCGCGCTCGAGTTGTTTGAGCGAGACCGGTTCGCGGCCGAGGACGTAGCCCGGCACGGTTCCCTCGGGTAACACGATCAAACGCGCGCCGCGTTCGCCGGCCGAACTGGTCAGCGCGAGCACGTTCTCCCAGCGCTCTTCGAAATCGGTGCGATCGACTGCGCGAAGTTGCACGCAGGCGACGGGTATTTGGCATTCGCGCACGAAAAAGCTTCCCAACGACGCTTCCACGTTCTTCAAGAGGTTTCTATCGTGAAGCGAATCTTTGGGCTTGTTTTTGTCTGCGGCGCCGCCTCCTCTGTGGCCGCGAACGCAGTTGCATCCGCACCGCCGACGCACGGCGAAGCGCGCGCGGCTCCCCAAAAGCCGGCTTCTAAACTCGCAGTGCATGCGGAGCCGGCGCTCCGCCGGCCGACGCTGCGCGAACTTGCGCCGGGCGACGAATACTTCGGCCCCTTCAAGCTCAGCATCATCGGCATCAACAACACGATCCGCGATATCGGCCGGCGCTACGATGTCAATCACGATAACTTCAAAGCGAGCTTCAATTCGGCGGAGATGACCGAACGCGCGATCCGCGATTGGGAGAAGAAGTACCCGCACGACGATCAACTGCCGCGCGCCGTTTTCGTGCTGCAGCGGCTCTATACCAAAGTGCTCTATCAGCCGTCGCGCGATCGGGCGCATGCGACGGGGCAATGGCTGCTCCTCGAGTTTAGCAAAACGCCGCAAGCAAGGCAGATGAAGAAGACGCTCGCACTCGAGCATCTGGCTCCCATCCCGCCGCTGGCGCTCGCTACGACACCGCCTCCGTACAACTCGATCTTCGGCAAGGGCTATCCCTCGGAGTTCACGGCGCCGCCGCCGGTCCAACAGCAAGCGCTGCCGGTTCCGAGCGCTGCACCCTCGCCGCAGCCCAGTCCAAGTCCGAGCGCGCCGTCACCGCAACCAAGTGCAAGTTCAAGCGCTCCGTCGCCGCTTCCCAGCGTCGGCCCTACGTCGCCCAGCTCCGAACCGCCGGCGGCGGCGACGCCTTCCCTTTCACCGCTGCCGAGCGTTACGCCGATTCGCTAGTGTACTGCGGCGGAAGTCCGGGCCATAAATCCGCGAGTCTTTTCCGCCGGCTCTTCGTCGCTCGTCGCTCAAATGACCCGTCATTCCTCGCTCTTCGCTCCTCGATCCGACGAAAAATCCTTCGCGGCTTTACGACCCGCACTTCCGCCGCAGTACACTAGCTCGCGCGCTGTCAGAAAGAAGACGCCCCCCGCCGAAGCGAGGGGCGTCTTCTTTCTCGTCTTGCTGACGAGCTCGTCTTCCCGACGAGGATTCAGCTTAGAAGTGGAGGCCGAGACCGCCGTAAAAGCTGTTTTCGGAGAAGGGACCCGGAGCGTTTTGCTTGGCGGTCCCGTGGTCGCCGAGGTACCCGAAGTCAAGGAACAGCGGGAAGGCCGGAACCTTGATCTCTACGCCGGCCCGGTAATGGAGCAAGCGATATTGCAGCTTCTGACCGTTCCCGTTGATGTCGGTGTAATCACCGCTGATCTGCGGGTAGTAGTAGACGCTGCCGTAGATGTCGATTGCCTGGTTGGCGTTGGCCAGCTTCTCGATGCCGGCGCCGACGCCGGTTAAGCGCGGATACCCATAGTTGCCGTAGCGCGTGATGTAGCTACCCGCGAGGAATATCTTCGGATTTGCGATGCCGATTCCGAGGCGGCCGTCGATATCCGTGTCACGGGCATCGAAGGACGGCACGAAGGCGGAGCCGCTGAAGGGTCCGAGGGTCGTAACGCAGCCGGGTTCACCGATGGCAGCGCCAGGACCGGTGCAGGGCAACGAGCCTGCAGCCGAAGCCAGAGCCGACGAGCGGTGCGGGTAGCGGAACTGCCGGAAGTCGCCTTCGGCCATGAAGCCGAGGTCGGCGAAGTTGAAGGTCGCGCCGACGCGGCCAGCGAGGTCGACGCCGCCGGTGTTACCGGGGCTGAACTCGTTGTACACCTTCGGATCGAACATCGCGTCGCCGGCGACAAAGGCTTGGAACCCGGCGGTTGCTTTGGGGGTCGGGGTCGGGGACTGCGTGGGAGCTGCCGTCGGAACCGTCGTCGATGCCGGGGGCGGAGCCGGACCCGGGGTCGGCGGAATCGAGCTGACGTAGCGCACCACGACGAGACGGCGATCCGGTACCCACAGAACGTAGGCGCCCATTCCCTCGGAGATCACGCGCACGGGGACGAGTAACGATCCGTGGTAGATCTCCGGAGGGACGTCGAGCGGACGGGTCTCACCGTTGATGGTGACTTCGGGCTTGCCGACCGTAACTTGGACGTCGGCGCCGGGTTTGGAAACGTCGACCGTCTTGGTCGAGGCATTGTACGAGACCGTTGCACCCATCTGTTCGAACATCGAGCGCAAAGGAACAAGGATCGTCTTCCCGCGTACCAATGCGGCCAGGACACGACCCTTTTTCAGGCGGTCGGGCTTCGTATAGACGTGCTGATCGTTGAATAGGATCGGGATTTCGCCCGACGGCGGGCTTCCGAAATTCGGAGCCGGAGCCGACGGTTGAGCGTGTGCCGGCGACATGGCCGTCACGGCGAAAGCTACGATCCCGAACGCAAATGTCGCCAGCATGGCGAATATCCGCGAAACGAGTCGCTTCACTATTTCCTCCTAAGAATGTTAAGATTTTGAGTAATGCAGGGCACCTGCCCCTAGAAACTCGCCCAGGGAGTTACCCGTTCCACTTTGGCGCGAAACGCGCAAAAGCGGCTGAGGTAAGCATCGGCGGGTGCGATGGCGAGGTTTACTGCGAGGTGATACGCCGCAGCGCGGCCGCCGAGTTCTCGTTTGGGTACGAGACGCCCATTGCCTTGTGTAACGCGTACCCGAGCGTCAATGTTTCAGCGACCCAAAAATATCTCGGCAGCGAGTTGCGCCAACTTACTTCGTTGGCGAAACATTTCACGCAATTAGGAGTTCCTCGCAACTGACCGTCATTCGGTTTTCTCGTTCAGCATCGCCACAAAAGCCGGCCGCTGCATCATGTAACGCTCGTGGGTCCCTTCGGCAATCTTCTCCCGTTCGTCAAAGGCCGCGACGGCGAAATCAATGCGTGGGCCGTCGATTGAAATCACCTCGACCTCCATGCGCACGATGAAGCCGACGGGGGTCGGCGCAAGATGCGTGAGATCGACGTAGGCCCCGAGCGAGACGTCGTCGCCTTCGAGCACGGGGGCCAAGCATTGCACGGCTGCATCCTCGATCAGCTGCAGCAGCATCGGGGTCGATAGGACGTCGACGCCGCGATTGCCGGCCTTGGCGGCGGTCATCCACTCCTCGACGCGCGTCTGGCTTTGGTACCGGCGGCCGATCTCGAGCTTGGACGGCATACTCGCGTAGCTTGGCGCGAAAACGAAACCGCTCCCGCTCGCGTCGTCACCGGGGTTTTCGCGCAGAGGTGAAGCAAATCACTGCTTCGCGGCGTATGTAGGCCCGGAATCGGCCAAGCCGGGCCGGACGTATGAGGAGAAATATGAAGGTGTTGCGCGCGCGAAGCGTGGTCGCGTTGCAAGCGATGACGTTCGTCGTGCTTGGAAGCGCCGTGATGACGGGCGGATGCGGCGGTCACAAGAAAGCGCCGAGCGGTCCACCGCCCTTGGCCGTCGACGTCAGCCGAGCGCATCGCCAAGACATTGCGACGATGTTCTCGCTCGACGGGCAGATTGCGCCCTTGCAAGAGTCGACCTTGAGCACCCCCGAATCCGGTTCGGTCAGCGCCGTCTACGTCAATGAAGGCGACCGCGTCACCGCCGGTGAGTTGCTCGCCAAGCTCGACAGTTCGCAGTTGCAGGCTCAGCTCGCCGCAAGCCAGGCCGCGGTCGCGGGAAGCCAGGCGAAAGTGAGCGGTTCATCGCTACAGGCGCCCATGTCGTCGCAGCAGTACACCTCGGCCGTCTCGCAAGCCGAACAGAATCTGCAGCAGGCCCAAAACCGGATTCGTACCGCGCAGGCCGCGCTGACGAATCAGCAGCTGGTTTACAAGAGCAACACGCAGCTTGCGGGACAGGGCTACGTCGCGGAAACGGCCCTCGAACAAGCGCGCGCCGGCTATGTCTCGGCGCAGCAGGAACTCAATAACGCGCGCCAAGCCCTGCCCGCCGCCGAGGCGGCGCTACAGACCGCGCGGAGCAACACGGGACAGACGGGCGTCGATCAAGCGACGATCCAGCAGAACCGTGCTTTACTTGCGCAAGCGCAGGCGAACGTCAAACTGCTGCAGACGCAGATCGCTCAGTCGTCGATCTACGCACCGTTCGACGGCGTCGTGACGCAGCGGCTGCTCGACCCCGGTTCCTTCGCCGGCCCCAATCAGCCGATCGTACGTGTCTCGCAGCTGTCGACCGTCTATGTGAACGCCAACGTTCCCGACGAATATCTCGCGTACGTTAACGCGGGGACCCAAGCGACCTTCACCTCGGCAAGCGTGCCCGACAAAACATTCCACGGCACGATCTTCGACGTCAACGCAACCCCCACGACGGGCACCCTATCGTATCGCGCGCGCATTCGGCAGCCCAATCCCGGCAATGTCTTACGTGGGGGGATGCTCGTCACGCTCACGATTGCCAAGGAACGGCACCGCGATGCCATCGTCGTCCCACGCACGGCGCTGTTCACGAGCGATCAGGGTTCCAACGTGTACACGGTCGTCGACGGAAAAGCAAAGATGCTGCCGGTCGAGGTCGGACTCCAGACCGACACGCTTTCCGAAGTACGCGGCGCGGGTATGCGAGCCGGCACGCCGGTCATTACCACGCGGCCCGACGCGTTGCAAGACGGCAGCGTCGTCGCGGTCAACGGCGCGGCCGGGACCGGTTTGCAAGCGTCCCATTGATGAAGCTCGCTCACCTCCGTTTTGGTCTCGCCGCTCTCGCGCTCAGCGCGTCGCTCGCGGCGCTCTTCGGCACGTCGCCGCAGCCGGGACTGGTCGCCGCCGCGGCCACGGCCGCTCCTCGCAGGCCCGCGCCCGCGCGCACGACGTTGTCCGTTCCGCTTGGCCGTCCGGCGGGGCGCCGCTTCGGTGCAGGCCAGCCGACTCCGTATCCGCTGGTGACCCTGGCACCGCTCGGCACGCGCGCGAGCGCCCTGCCGTATCCCGCGTACGGCACGCCGGTACCCGGGGTGAACGTCGGTACGCCCGCTCCCGACATTCCCGAAGCTCTCACGTTGCAGCAAGCGATCGCGGTTGGTTTTGCGCGCTCGCCGCTACTGGCCGTTACGCGGGCGGACGTGGGAATTCAAGCTGCGGCGGTGCGTCTCGAACGCACGGGGTTGCTGCCGTCGCTTGCGGGCAGCGCCGATTACACGCGCAGCCATCAACAGCCGGGCGGGTTCGTCACGTCCGGCGTCGGAGCACCGGGAACCGTGGGCGGCGGAACTGTCGGAACCGGCGGCCGCAGCGGCGGGAACAACAACTTCGCCTCGACCGGTTTCGCGCTGAGTCTGCGGCAATTGATCTACGACGGCGGACGGATCGCTGCCACGGTCAACGCCGCGCAGCGCAGCGAGACGGCGGCCGCAGACACGTACCGGCGCGAGCTGCAAGTCGTCGCCTTCAACGTGGCGCAAGCGTATTACCAGTACCTGGGGGCGCAGCGCACGACGCAAGTCGATCTCGAGATCGTGCGCCAGGACGTGGTACAAGAGGATCTCGTGCGCGCGCAAGTGCGCGCGGGGACCGAGGCGCGCGCACAGATCGCAACGACGCAATTGCCGACATCGCAGGCTCGGCTTGCGGTCGTGCGCGCGCAGGGTACCGAGCTCGGCGCCGAAGCCGTCTTCGCAAACGCGATGGGCCTGGATGCCAATGTCCGCGTACAGCCGGTCGACGACGCTCCCGTCTTCACGAACAGCGAAGTGTCGACGGTGCCGATTCCGACCTACGACCAAGCGATGCGGCGTGCGATCGCGCTGCGTCCGGATTACGATTCTTCGCTGCAAACGGTGCAGCAGGATCAGTACAGCCTGCGCAGCGCGAAGCTCGGTCTCTTTCCGTCGCTTGCCACCAGCGCCTCGGCCAGCGACAACTCGAGCGATCCGTACGGCGGCTCGTTTCGTAACGCGCAAAGCCTCGGCGTATCGCTGGCGATCCCCATTTACGATCAAGGCATCACGGCTGCGAACGTGGCAAACGCGCGCTCGCAGCTCGACGTCGCCAACGCGAACTTGCAGAATAGCGCGCTGAACATTCAGCTCAACGTCAAGCAGACACTTACCAATCTGGTCAGCTCGCGCGCGGCGCTCGTGCAGACGCAGCAAGAGTACCGAACGGCGATCGTCAATGTCCAGTCGACGCAGGCGCAGTACCGCGCCGGTGTGACGACCTTGCCGCTGCTGCTCAATGCCCAAGTTCAGTTGACGACGGCGCTCACGGATCAGGTGACGGCCGTCTACACCTTGCGGCAGGCGGAACAGCAATATCTCTTCGCCGTCGGCGCAAACTACCAGACGCCGCTCGGGGATGCGCCGCTGCCCGTTAGTCCAACCCCGAACCCGCAGCCGACGGGGACCGCCCCGCCCGTGACGGCCTCGACGTCGCCCGTGCCGCTCCCCTCAGGCTCGCCGATCATTCTGCCCGCGGCGACGCCGATTCCGACGGCCTCGCCGAATCCGACGCGGCGCCCCTTGCATCGCCATTCACATTAGGGTTTCGTGGCCGCTGCAGCGTACTGACGCGCGATGACCGTTTTGACGACGCCCGTCACGGTGGACGATCCCGTCAATTCCGAGATTCTCAAGATATCCGAAGATCGCATCGAAGGTTTTTTGCGCGATCCGCTCGGCGAGATTGCACGGCGCTCGGGGATTGAGGTCGACGTCGTGATCGAGCGCGTCCGTGCGATGCTTGAAGCCGGCACGATACGGCGCGTGCGTCAGACCTTGCTTGCGACGAATCTCGCGCACGGAGCGCTCGTCGCGTGGCGCGTTCCCGCCGAGCGGCTCGACGATGCCTTCGAGTACATGTCGAAGTCCGATCCGTTCTCGGGTCACGTCGTCATCCGTACGGCGGACGCAGCGACGCCCGGTTCAGCATATCGGCTATGGACGACGCTCAAGGTGCCGCAGGGCTATTCGCTCGACGCGCACGCGGCGTTTCTGCGCGAGCGCGTCAGCGCTCAAGCGTATCGGCTGATGCCTGCCGAGCGCTTGTTTGCGCTCGGTGTCGGGCATATCCGGCGGCGTGGTTTAGAGCCGGGTTCGCGCGCCGACGTGCTCGCCGATGTGCTCGATACGCATATCGTCGAACTCTCAGCGCGTGATTGGCAAGTGCTCGTTGCGCTCAAACGAGAGTTCGCGCCGGATGAACTCACGCGCGATGTGTGGACCGCGCGGGCCCGCGAGGGGGGCGTGCCGCTCGAGGAGTTCTATGCGGTTGCAGAGTCCCTCGCGGCGCGCGGCGTGATCGGGCGCTTCTCGACGTTCCTCGAACATGTCAAATCGACGGCCGGCAATCAGCGCGTGACGCGCTACAACGCGCTCTTTCATTGGCAGGTTCCCGTCGGGCGCGAGATCGATGCCGGGCGGGAAGTCGGCCGCCATCACATCATGACCCACGCTTACTGGCGCGAAGGCGGACCCGAATTTCGCAACGTCAACGTGATGGGCGTCGCTCACGGACTGGACAAGGGTTTATTGCTTGAACATAAAGCGGCGATTGATGCGCACCTGCGCGAGGCCGGCATCGACATCGGTTACACGAACGTCTTCTGGGGCGGCCGCAGCGAGATCAAACCATCCGAGATCTCGCCGGCCGCGTTCGAGGAGTTTCATCGCGCCCGCGGGGTCGATCCCGATACGTTGCATGCGTAAGCGCGACCGGGCTAGCGCGCTGGCGTGGGCGTTTGTGGGGGCGCTGGTGCTCGCCGGCTGCTCGAAGGTCGGCACGGCGCCGGGTTCGGCGCAGCACACGAATCCTTGGACGCACCCGGGCCGGTTCATCTATGCCGAGAACCAGGACATCAAGTCGCTCAACGTGATGCTCGCCACGAGCGCTGCAGCCGGCGATCTATCGACGTTCCTTTTTTCCTATACTGTACGGTACGATGCGAAGGGGCATCCCGTTGCCGATGCATTACGTGAGATTCCCACGATTCAAAACGGCGACGTGAGCCGCGACGGCCTCACGTTGAAATATAAGCTTCGGCCCAACATCCTCTTCCACGACGGCGTGCGCATGACGTGCCGCGATCTTGCCTTCACGTGGAAAGCGGCGCTCAACCCGGCCAACAACACGATCACCCACGACGGCTACCGCGACATCAAAAGCATTGACTGCTCCGATCCGCTGGTCGCCGTCGTTCACATGCAGCGCGTCTACGCGCCGTTCTTGCAGCAGCTCTGGGGAGTGAACAGCAATGTGCCGATCTTACCGGCGCATCTTTTGCAATCCGTCAACGATAGCAAAGGCTCGTTCAACACCGCGCCCTATCAATCGGCACCGGTCGGAAGCGGGCCGTTCAAGTTCGTGCGTTGGGACCGCGGCCAGCAGGTCGTGCTGACGGCCTTCGATCGGTACTTCCTCGGAAAGCCGAAACTGAAGACCGTCGTCTATAAAATTGTCCCCGACGACTCGACGCTCGTCGCGCAGCTTGAGACCCATGAGATCGATATGGCGGCGCGTCTCGGAAACAACGTCTGGCCCGAAGCGCGTCACATACGAGGGACCGTTGCTGTCGCATCGCCCACGTTCGAGTACGACCACATCGATTTCAACCTGCGGCGGCCCATCGTTGCCGACGTGCGCGTACGACGGGCGCTCGAGATGGCGGTCGACCGTAAGGCCATCCTCGACAAGGTCGCGCACGGCAACGGTGATCTCTCGAACGTACCGGTTTCGCCCGTCCTCTCGGATTTTCACGATCCGAACGTTACGCAGTTTCCGTTCGATCTCACGAAGGCTCGGGCTGCGCTCGATGCGGCTGGCTGGAAGGTCGGACCGGGCGGCATCCGCATCAAGAACGGACAACGTTTCGCCTTTACGTACGCGACCCAAACCGAGAGCGTCACCGGCCGGGCGATTCAGGCGTTCGTGCAACGCGAATGGCACGACGTCGGTGCAGCCGTCACGGTCAAAAATCAGCCGACCGCGCAGTTCTTCGCGAATACCGCTGACGGCGTGCTCCAAGGTGGCCACTACGACGTTGCCAGCTTCGCGTGGGTCGCCGCCTCGGATCCCGACGACAGCTCGGTGTATTCCGCACGAAATCTTGCGCCCAAAGGCCAAAACGCGCTGTATTGGGCCGATCCGATCGCAACGAAGGCAATGGACGACGGCCTAGCGACGGTCGATCCCGCCAAACGCAAAGCCGCCTCGTGGAGAGAGCAGGAACGCTTCGCGCTCGACGTCCCCTCCATCATCCTGTACTTCCGGCGCGAGCCGTACGTCTATAATTCGGACCTAAAGGGGTTTACGGCATCCCCGGTGATCTCGCCGTTTTGGGATCCGCAGGAGTATTCGCTGTGATGCTGCGCCATCTGTTTTCCGTGGCATTCCTGATCAGTTTCGCGACCGCTTGCACGCACGTCGGCACGTCATCGGGCACGGGCGGCCGCCATGCGTACACGCATCCGCATGAGTTGCGCATGGCGGACATTAGCGACGTCACGACTCTCAACCCAATGCTGTCGGCCGACCTCACCGTTTCGTGGATGGCCGAACTGACGATGGCTTTTCTGCTGCGCTGGGATCAACAAAATAGGCCGATGCCGGAGCTCGCGCTCGCGGTTCCGTCGCTTTCGAACGGTGGAATATCGCCAGACGGGAAAACGATTACATACCACCTGCGTCGGGGGGTCCGCTGGTCGGACGGTACTCCTTTTACCGCGGATGATGTAGTCTTTACGACACGGCTGGTTCTCGATTCGAAGACGAACGTCGTCACGCGCGACGGCTGGGACCGCATCACGAAGATCGACGAACCCGATAAGTATACGATCGTTTATCACATGCGGGAGGCGTACTCGCCATCGATTGCGACCTTCTTCACTGCGTCTCAGTATGCGATTTTGCCCAAGCATCTGCTCGAACACACGGCGAATATCAACACCGACCCTTATAACGAGCTTCCGATCGGGATCGGGCCGTTCAAATACGTGCGCTGGCAACGCGGAGATCGGATCGAGTTCGTGGCGAACCCTCTATATTGGCGCGGTCGCCCGAAACTCGACCGCATCGTGTATAGAATCATCCCCAATCGCGACACGATCGTCAGCGCGTTGCAGACCGGCGACGTGGACCTTTGGCCGAACGCGGCGCCGGCATACTTTTTGCGCCTCCGGAACCTGCAGGGGTACGTCGTCCTCAGGACTCCCAGCTATGCGTACGGCCACTTGGACTTCAACGTGACGCATTCGGTGGTACGGGATGTCGCTGTTCGGCGAGCGTTGCTCTTGGGTTGGGACCGAAGCCAACAGCGTGAGAAAATTTCGCATGGCGTCGGCATCTTGCAAGACGCAGTCGTTTCGCCCGCCAGCCCATTTTACGATCGAAGCCTGGGATTTACCAGCTACAATCCCGCCAAAGCGAACGCCGTACTCGACGCCGCTGGCTGGAAGCGTGGACCCGACGGAATCCGGGCGAAGAACGGCGTGCGTTTGAACCTCGCAGTCGTCTCGAACGCGGGGAGCCCCGATACGGATCAGCGCATCGAACTCCTACGGGCGAATTGGCGGCAAATCGGCGTTTCGCTTATTCGCAAGAACGTGAGCCCTGCGCTGCTCCTTGCGCCGTATGCTCAAGGTGGCATCATCTTCACAGGCAATTTCGACGTCGTCTTCTTCGCCTGGTTTGCGGATCCGTCCGGTAGTCTCGTACCCGAATACAGCTGCTTGCAAATCCCGCCGCAAGGGGAGAATGACTTGCGTTGGTGCGATCCCGTGGCGCAAAGGGCGATGGTCGATTTTATGCACACCTTCGATTTTGCACGGCAGAAACGCGACAACGACATCGTCCAGGAGCGTGTCGTCGATCAAGTGCCGACGATCGTCTCTGCGATTCAAGAAGAGCTCTTCGCGTCTAATTCAGATCTGAAGAATTTCCATCCCAACCAAGTCTCGTTCTTTGATAACATGATGAACGTCGACATCTGACCATGCGAAACGTGCGCGGTTTCGTCAACGGCATCGTGTTCACGGTCGCGCTCCTCGCCGCCGCCGGACTCGTTGCTATTTTTGAGGGCGTCTTGCCGGCCGGCGCGGACAACAAACCATCGAAGATCGAGGCCTGGGTCGCGCGGACATCCCTGCACGCGGCAGTCACGCGTGACACGAAAAATCTGACGAATCCGCTGCAGCCGACCGACGACAACCTCGCGAGCGGCTTGAAGCTTTATGGCCAGAACTGCGCCGTCTGCCACGGTGCTTCCGATGGAAAGCCCTCGGATATCGCGCAAGGCCTTAACGTCAAAGCGCCGCAGCTCGCGACCGACGGCGTCGAAGATGATCCCGAGGCGGTGATTTACTGGAAACTTGTGCACGGGATCCGCTTCAGCGCGATGCCGTCGTTTAAGAAGACGCTCGCCGACGACGACCTCTGGCGCATCACGATGTTCCTCAAACGAATGGATAAGCTGCCCTCGGCCGTCGATGCGCAATGGAAAAAGCTTCCGAGTCAGGTCTCCGCTCCGACGTGACGCGTAGCTGCGCACTCGCAGCAGCGGCCCTATGGGCAGCGTCCGGCGTGGGTGCGTGCTCGCCGGTACAGACCGCGGGAGCACGCAGACTCCACCCGTGGACGATTCGCGGAACGTTGCGATTTGCCGATGGCGAAGAACCCGACACGCTCAACCCGCTGCTTTCGGGCATGGTTCTCGTGCATGATCTGGGTGCGCTCACGATGGGGTACCTCTTTGTCTTCGGCCCGAGCGGCCAGCCGGTGCCGAGCCTAGCTACCGAGGTGCCGACACAGCGTAACGGCGACATCTCGCGCGACGGGAAGACGATCGTCTATAAGCTGCGCCATGGCGTCGTATGGCACGACGGCGCGCCGTTTACGTCGGCCGACGTCGTGTTCACCGTGCATACGATTCTCGACCCGAAGACGAACGTGCTCAGTCGCAACGGCTGGGACTACGTACGGCGCGTAGACGCGCCCGATGCCCACACGGTCGTATTTCATCTCACGCGCCCGTATGCAGCGTTCATGAACACCTATTTCACGCCGGCGGAAAACCCCGCGATCCTACCGCAGCATCCCTTGCAAGGCGTCGATGTTAATCACGCGCCGTACAACGCTTTGCCGGTCGGGCTCGGGCCGTTCCGCTTCGTACGCTGGTCGCGCGGCACCGAGGTCGTGATGGAAGCGTTCGATCGGTGGTGGGGTGGTAAACCGAAGTTGCAGCGCATCGTCTTCAAGGTCATCCCGAATGAAAATACCGCACTTGAAGAGCTGCATACGCACGAACTCGACGCGTACGTGCGCTTCCCAAGCGATCGGCTCGACCAACTCGCCGGGCTGCACGATATCGCGGTCACGAACTATCCGACGACGACCTACGGCCATTTCGATTATAACGTACAGTCGCCGCTGCTCTCCGATGCGCGCGTGCGCCGCGCGCTGACACGCGCGATTCCGCTCGATCTGATGTGGGCCAAGATCGACCACCGGAGCGGCCGTCGCGACTGGACGCCGATTCCTCGCTTCAGTTGGGCCTACGATCCCGGCGTGCCGCGTTACCCCTACGACCTTCGCGCCGCCGCGCGCGGTCTGGGTGTGGCAGGCTGGCGCCTGGGACCCGACGGCCTGCGGCATAAGAACGGCTTGATCATGCGGCTGCGCGTGGCAGGCAACATCGGGAACCCCGGCCTGGACGCGCGCGTGCTGCTCATGCAAAGTTCGTTCAAACAGGTAGGCGTCGCCGTCGAATATTTTCGTTATCCGACACCGACTCTATTCGGAAGCTACGCGACGGGCGGGATCGTGGCCACGCGTAAGTACGACATGGCCTCATACGCATGGCAGCTGTCGCCTGATCCGAACCTCGCGAACCAATATACCTGCGCGAACATCTCGCCGAAAGGCCTCAACTATTTAGGCTATTGCAACCCGCGGTTCGACGCCTACGTCGACGACTCACTCGTCACGTACGACCGCGCACGACGCAAGCGAGACCTCGTTGCCGCGCAACGCATCCTCGGGGCCGACGAGCCGACGGTCATCCTCTCACAACGGGTCGATCACATCGCCTACAACGACGACCTTACGGGACTCGATCCGTCGCCGGCGATGGTCTTTTGGAATCCGCAAAATTTGGCGATGGGCGCGCCGCCGCTTACGCGCGGGACTTCAGATCACAAAACGCGACAAGGTCCCTAAGTTTTCGTGAGTTGCGCGTCAGGCCAGCCTGCCGTGAACGCGCTCAACTGTGCGCGCGAGCGCAAGCCGAGCTTCATGTAGACGGACGCGACATGCTTTTCGACGGTCTTGATCTCGATGTCGAGCGTTTCGGCGATTTCACGATTCATACGCCCGTCCGCGGCAAGACGTGCGACTTGCCATTCCCGTTCGCTGAGCACCTTGGGCATGGGCGTCGCCGTGTCATCGCTCGGAGCCACGCGTCCGAGGCGGCGCAGATCGGCGAGTGCGCCCGTGCGCCGGTAACAGGCCACCGCAGCATCGATGTCGCCGACGAGCTCAAGTGCTCGCGCTTCGTGCAGCGGGTACGCTAGTTCGCGAAAACGGTCAACGGCGGGCGCCGCCAGCCCCCGCGCTTCATCGTGCTGCCCTTCCCGCGATGCAACGAGTGCATCGAAGAGCGGTAGTGCTGCTTGCATGACCTTATCGCCCGCATGTGAGGCGGCGGCTGCGACCAGCAGACGAGCGTTCGAGACCGTCACCTCATCGCCGATCTCGGCGACGTAAAGCAGTTGTACGACCTGTTCCAAAGTGCCGTGCAGGCGCGAGATCGTTCGGCGCGCGAGCGCACGCGCATCGTCCAGCCGCCCACGCGCGGCAAGCACCGGTGCGACAAGCCCGCTTACGAGCGCGTAGCCTGCGGGAACCGTGTCGGCGATGAATTCTTCGATCAGCCCAGGATCGATCACGCGGTCGATCAGCGCGTCGTCGCCCAAGCGCAAACCGACGTACAGTGCGGCATTGGTGAAATACGCGCGTGCCATAAAATGATCGTGCGGCGTGCCGAGCGCGGTCTCGAGTTCGGCGCGTGCAGCACGGAACTCGCCGTGCAAGGCGAGGAGATACGCGCGCATGCCGCGGTGCAGCACGACAAGTCCGTGCATGCGGTGCTCGAGCGCGTGCGCCAGTCCGCGGGCCGTGTAGCGCTCGGCGATTGCACGCTCGCCTAGCGCCATCGCCGTCATTGCGACGTTGACCAGGACCGTCTCGGCGGACCGCGCATTCGGATCGTCGCGTGCGATGCCATCGATCGCTTCGATCTCCTCGTGCCAGCGGGTTCGATCGGCGAGTTGGGCAAAGGCGGCTAGTCGCGGACCGTGGTAGCTTCGCCGCTGCCAAATCCCGGTGTGCCAGCGCTCCGGCGGCACACCGGCGAGGGCGTCCAACGCTTCCTGTGGTGCGCCTTCGAGCGCGAGCACCATCGCGAGCATACCGACGATGCGAACGCCCGACGAAACCACGGACTCCCGCGACATAGCCGCGAGTTCGCTTTGCAGCCACGCCCGCGCTTCGTCGACGTGCCCGCTATTGTAAAGATGGCCGCCAATCGTCGCGACCCAATCCGCTGCACCTTCGGAATCTCCGCGCTCTCTGGTCCACGCCAACACTCGCTTTTCAACCTCGACGGCGCGTGCCAGGAAGCCGGCGTGCACCCACGCTTCGGCGATTTTGCGGCCGAGCCGGTCGCGCTCGGCCATGTCGGCCGCCGCTTCGAGCGCCCGGTCGTAAAACTGAGCGGCGTCGTCGAAGGCGGCAATGAGCGTCGCACGGTCGCCCGCAGCTTCACCGTAGCGCAGCGTGCGCTGCGCGTCACCCGCCGCCCAGGCGTGATGCGCCGCTGCACCCGGATCTGAGTCGGGTGCGGCTTCGAGTGCGCTCAGGATGCGACGATGAATTGCGCGGCGCTCGGTCGCGAGCAGTTCACCTTCAAGCGTCTCCTGGACGAGCGCATGCCGGAACGAGAACGATAGAGGATCCGTGTCCTGCTCGACGATGAGCTGCAGATCGCGTGCACGGCGCAGAGCCGGTAAGATGTCGTCGACGTCACGCGCAAGCGTGCTCGCAAGGAATCGTGCGTCGAAGATGCGTCCGATCACCGCTGCCTGTATCAGGACATGCTCGGCATCGCTTTCCAACGGTTCCAAACGTTCGAGGATCGCACTCCGTATGGAGAGCGGCAGCGTTCCGGCTTCCCGTACGCGGTGGTCGACGGTGCTGCGCGCCAGCTCCTCGGCGAACAATGCGTTTCCTTCGGAACGCCGAGCGATCGCGCGGATCTGCTCGGCGGTGATTCGATGTCCTAGCAAAGCGGCGCGAACGAACTGTTCGGTTGCTTCAGCATCGAACGGTGCGAGCGCAAGCTCGTGCACAGCGACACTGCGCACCAGCCGTCCAACCGCTGGTAAGAGGGCGCTTCCGCGACGAAGCTCATCTCGGCGAAAGGTCGCGATCACGAGCAGTCGCGAGCGTTGGACAATCGTGAGAAGGTGCAGCAACATATCTTTATGGTTATACTGCCTTGAGGTATCCGTTCTGGCTCTCAACATATCTGCCTCATGGCCTTCCTCTGACCCGCCGGCGGATACCATCTTCTAAAGCAGATGCTGGCTGGAAAGACGG
>JAABUJ010000178.1_pt1 | contig 137818 bp, 131 predicted proteins | sample 5559131 | NCBI WGS metagenome assembly JAABUJ01 (sample SAMN10711875, study PRJNA513366) | rock metagenome | isolation source: Antarctica rocks | place: Antarctica: Victoria Land, Mt New Zealand nord | collected 2016-01-07 | reverse complement strand
GCCGGCGCCTCAGTAAGGACTACGAACGGCTCCCGGCAACGGGCGAGGCACTCATTTACATCACCATGTCGCGGATCATGCTCCGTCGTCTGGCTCGCTCATGACCCTTTTCAGACAGTTTCTAAGCAAAAATTCGTACGTGTCGACCACGGGACATACGGTCTGGCCGAATGGGGACTGATTCCTGTGCGCAAATATCGGGAGATTGCTCTCTCCGTTCTTGACAGTCATGGAAGGTCGATGACCTTCGCTGACCTACGACATCACGTTAACCAGGAAAGGCCGGTCACGGATAGCTCACTAAGGCTGATGGTTGATACACATCCCGACTTCTATCGCTCGGTTGAGGGAAGCTACGGGTGCCGCACGTGGCTACCTCCGCGCGAATGGCAGACGCTGCGTACTCCGCCCTGGTTAGTGGAGCCGATAGATTCATACCGTCGTATATTGCCGAAGTGAGGAACGGATGTTGAGCAATATTGCGCAATCTTGGCTCGGTGACCATTTGCAAAGCAGGCCGCCTAGTCGACGCTGATGCCCGGCTGAATCGGTGCGAGGAGTGGACTGCCGGGAGTGGAGGCCGCGCAGGTAAATCGTGGCCTCTCGGCAATCATAAAAAGGATCCGGTGCAGATAACGCTGAACCGGAAGTACGAATGCGATGTACAAGGCCCAGGACACGACTGTCCAGTAACAGGTTCATCGCCCTTCACCGTTGAATGCGCGCACCAGCTCTTCCGTCAGCCCATCGAAATCGTCGGCGATATGGACTCGCCCTCGCTATACGCCTGGCACACGTGGCGTGTCGTCCCGTTTGTAAGGTGAGAGCCGTGCCACTGGACGGTCTGCTCGAGCGATCAGAATCTCCGCACCCGCCTCAACGCTGTCCAGAAAGCGCGAAAGGTGACTCTTGGCTTCATGCACGTTCACACGTTCCATGACCCAAGTCTAGACGAGCCTGAGATTTGCTGTCGCACACTAACGTGAGACCGACAGGGATGGCCAATTACTTGAAAACGAGCATGGACAGAGCCGGCTTCATGTAGCGAGCAGCATCAGCCGAAATCCGGGACGGAGCACCCGGCCCAGTGCTCTGCGGGACCAATTAGGTCGACGTGCTGGAAGCGATCGAACCGGGCGAACGGACGGACGTGGGTAGAGTGGAGAGCGCGGCGATCGAGTCCGGCGCGGAATGGCGACGATGGTACGGGGGGCAGGAAGAGCGTGAGTGAGGGGATGTCCGGCTGGGCTCTGGAGTGAAGCGGGTTGCCGTTATTGGCGCGGGAGCGAGTGGCCTCGCCGCCGGCCGGGCGCTGCGCGAGGTTGGGCTGAAGCCGGTGATTCTGGAGCAAACCGAGGTAGCCGGCGGCCTGTGGGTGTATCGCCGGGATGGGGCGGGGCCGGCCTATCGCTCGCTGCGCACCAATACCTCCAAACAGATCACGGCGTTCTCAAACGCCCCGTTTGCCGCGGGTCTACCGGATTTCCCCGGACGGGCGGAGGTTGAAGCCTACCTGGTTGCCTATGGCGCCGGTCTGCTCCCGTTTATTCGATTTGGCTGCGAGGTACGCTCTCTCCAGCCGCTAGGCGGGGGGCAGTGGGAACTGACTCTCTGCACGAACGGACGTGAGTCAATCGAGAGCTTCGATGCGGTGCTGGTGTGCAGCGGCATCTTCCGACGACCGGTTATGCCGGTCGTTTTGGGCCAGCGCGAATTCACCGGCCAGATCCGGCACAGCATGGGCTACCGCACCCCTGAGGAGTTCGCCGGCCAGACCGTCCTGGTGATGGGGCTGGGCAGCAGCGCTGTCGACATCGCTATCGACCTGCTGGGCGCCGCGGGCAGTGCCGCCCTCAGCGTCCGCCGTGGCACCTGGGTCTCGCCGCGCACGGTCCATGGCCGCCCGCGCGATCGGCGCGGCACGCGCCTGTCACTGCTGCTGCCTGAGTCGGTACGCGCACGTCAGAGCCGGCGGCGCCTCCTGCACGAGTATGCACGGCGCGGCATGGAGGATCCCGCGGTCGTGTGGGAACGCGCCAACGTTCCCTTTGACCCGGCCACCGCGCCATCCGTGACCAGCGAGGATCTGCTATCCCGCATTATCTCCGGCGATATTGGCGTCCATCCCCATATCGTTCGATTCGATGGCGCCGAAGCGGTCTTCGCGGATGGCAGTCGGGAGCGTCCCGACACGGTCATTTTCTGCACTGGGTATGACCTTGATTTCCCGTTTCTGTCCCCCATGCTCCGTCCCTGGACTGAGGCGGGCGGCGGATTGTACCGTCTGGTGTTCCCACCGGAGCATCCCTCGCTGGCCTTTATCGGAGTCTGCCGGGTGCAGGGACCGATCTTTCCCATTGTGGAGATGCAGGCCCGCTGGGCAGCCCGGGTGCTGATCGGTGAGGCGCGGCTGCCGTCGCCTGGCGTCATGTACCAGGAGATCGAGCGGCGCCGCCAGACCAAGGAACGGCGGGGTGATTCTCTTCTACGCGTGAGGCTCATTCCCTATCTCGATCAGCTTGGCGCGGAGATCGGGGTGCGTCCTCATCTCTGGCGGCACCCGTCTTTGCTCCTACCGCTCTTGGCCGGCCCGCCGGTAGCCGCTCAATACCGGCTGGAAGGACCCAACCGCTGGGCCGGCGCCGCGGAAGCGATCCGTGCGGCGAATACGTGATAGTTGCACCAATACGTAGTCCAGCGTGCCGGTTCCGAAGCTCCACTGTCCAAGATGCACCGTCCTGCTACGTTCGAAAGAGGGAGATAACGCAATGACAGGTACCGCCCTGGACTATCTGCGGCAGTTGGTCGAGCCAACCGGTGTGAGTGGCGCCGAGCAGGATGTGGTGCGGCTCGTGACCCGGCTGGCGCGTCCCCTGGCGGATACGGTCGAAATCGATCCGATGGGCAATGTGCTGGCGGTGCGGCACGGCTCCGGTCCGGACGCCCGACGGGTGCTGCTGGCGGCGCACATGGATGAGGTCAAGTAAAGATCATGGACGCCAGCCTCCTTGCGCATCCCGCTGTCCAGCGCGAACTGCTGGCGGCGGCGGACCGCGCCGGACTGACGATCCAACAGGAGATTCTGATGCGTATTGGAACGGACGCGGGTGCGTTGCAGTTCGGCGGCGCGGGCGTCCCGGCGGGAACGGTGTCGATTGGCACGCGGTACACGCACAGCCCGATCGAAGTGCTCGACGAGCGTGATCTCGAGGACGCGGTCCGTCTGCTCCTTGCCTTCCTGAGTGCCGTGGCAGAGATGGACCTACGCTTTGCCACGGTGGACGAGTGAGGAGATGGTGTGAATGTTGACAGTGGTGTAACAAAATCGAGCGGCCGGACGTTGACAAGGTAGACGGTATCCGAATCCGAGTAACGAGGGGGAATGATGGGTTTGAGGCTGTGGCCGATTGCCTTCCTGTGTGCGCTGGTGGTTCTGCCCGCCGATCTCCCGTCGGTTTGGCAGCCGTTCCCTTCTCGGGCTGTGGCATTGGCGCGGGAAACAATAAAAACGAATGTCCGCCAATCGGTTCCCAGCGGTACGCCGTGGCACTGGCAGAATCCTCTCCCACACGGTAATGCGATATCGGCGATGGCCTGCCCGGACAGTACGACGTGTTACGCGGTCGGAAGCGTCACCATTATGCTGAGCCACGATGGTGGACAGACGTGGCGTACGACGTACGACACGCAGGACGGGTTTCTGCAAGCTCTCTCCTGCCCGAATAGCCTTACCTGTTACGCGATTGGATACTATGGCGGGGCTGGGAATACGATTATCGGCACCGTGGACGGTGGGCAGACCTGGCAGCGGCTGAGGACGGGCCGGGAGCCGCCACCGTACAACATCACCTGTTCGACCTCTCGTGTCTGTTATGTCTCAGGTCCGTACCTCAACGCTCTCCTCATCACCAGGGATGGCGGCCAGACCTGGTCGAGCCGCACTCTCCCCTGGAAGGTCGTCAGCCTGTCTTGCCCCGGCGCCGATGTCTGCTACGGGCCACTCGATACCGCCCTTGTCACGTCACCGCCGCCCTCGGTTGCCGTCACCACGGATGGCGGAGCGACCTGGATTATTCATCCGGTCGGCCTAGCCAAACGTTCGGGGGCGCAACTGGGTAGTATTCGCTGTGCCAGCGCGACGACCTGCTCTGTCATCGCATTTGGAGGGGGGACAGATGCGCCCTCGATCCTGAAGACCAATGACGGTGGACGATCGTGGGTTCGTAAGTACCTGCCGGCGAACATGTACTTACGGGGCGGCAGCCTCACCTGTGCTACTGCGGCGGTCTGCTTTCTGGTGGGCGACAACGGCACTCTACGGAGCGTCTTGCTCACCACCATCGACGGCGGTCGCACCTGGCAGCGACAGCGACCTCTCCCGGCTAACCCCGTGACTATTGAATGTCCCGATCGCTCTCACTGCATTGCTGCCGGCGCTGCCGGCACGATACTGCGCACGTCCGATGGGTGGGCGACCAGGATCACCGAGAGCCGGAACGCGGTTTCGGGGCCGGTCACGAGTCTGTCGTTTGGCCTGCGCGCTCTTGCCTGTCCCTCCAGGACCGTCTGTTACGCCGTCGGAGACGCGCAATCCGTGGTGAAAATGACGAGCGGGAATGGACGGTGGAGCGCTATGCCGCGTCCTCGCGTCAGCGCCCCGCTCACTTCGCTGGCCTGTCCAGGCGTGACGATCTGTTACGCGGGAACCGAGCACAACGGCGTGGTCTTAACCAGGAACGCGGGCCGAAACTGGTCGGCCGCTTTGCAGCCGGGCATGTCGGTGGTGGCGTGCCCGAGTAGCAGAGTATGTTACGCGGGGGGCCGTCGAGGAGCGCTGCAGGTGACGCGTAACGGCGGGCGAACCTGGTCCGGAGAGCACTCTCCGCTTTCTGGACGAAATTACCTCATACGGCTCATTCGCTGCCCAACCACGAGCATCTGCTATGCTGCCGCCATCGGTCCATCCGAGCCGCCGCCGCACCCGACAAGTAACATCGGCGCCATCCTCAGTACCAGGGATGGCGGTCGCACGTGGTGGCGCACCAACACTGATCCATATCCATTCAGCCTCGCCTGCCGCACGGCGGTGGACTGTGTTGCCCTGGTGTGGCCGTTCTCAGACACGCCGGCCAGTCCTGCTCTGCTTACGCATGACGGAGGGCGCACGTGGCAGCAGCGAGGCCTGTTGCCAGCCGGGACTTGGCATGACATAACGTGTGCCAATCGGACTACCTGTTACCTGGTAGGTCTTTCCGGCGCCGTCGAGATCACACAGGACGGTGGCCAGAGTTGGAGGCGCCAAGAGACTCCAACGCTAAACACATTAAACGCCGTCCGATGCGTCGCTCCCACTGGCTGCTACGCGGTTGGGCAGTACGGAACGATCCTCTCCACGCCTTAAAGTGGTGGGGAAAGGCGTGGCAGAGGGGACGTGCTCCATCGCCGGATGGCGCCGCATTGAAGAAACGGCAGGAAGCTGGGCGTCAAACGCGTCAGCGAGGGCGCGGACTTTGCTGCGCATACCGTAGATATCTACGGGCGATTCATCGTAAACTGGGTGTAGGCACTCCAGCCCCTTTCAGTCAAGAGCAGGCGGACCGTGCGGGTGCCGAAACAACACGGAGAAATGAGCGTGCCACCAACCAGCAACCGCCCCCAACATGAGCCGGAATTTTTTGCCCCGGACGAGCGTCCCGGCGCCGATACCTTTGTCTATTGCAAGGGGTGTGGTACAGAACTGGAGAGCCGTTCGAAGTTGCAGAAACCGAAGGTGGTGGTCGAGTTTATGATGTGCGAGCCATGTCGCTCGATTCATGGCCATCACCTCATGCCGTCTCCCGGCGCGCCAACCTTTTGTTATCGTTGCGGTGGCGCCGAGGATATCTTCATCGAGCCGGCCACGACTCCGGTCATTCATCATATTTGCACGCGGTGTCTGCCTGAACGAGCCATCCGCTACCGGGCCGGCGACTTTGAGGTCCCGCTCAAGCAGCCAGAGGTTGAGGCGGAGAAGAGCGCTTAAGCCGCGAGTCCGCCTTCGGCGTTGAATTGGAGATCTGGTCTCATTCATGCAGTGCCCTCCTCCCGAATACAAGGAAGAATCGTGGCAGGTCTCTCTCGTGACGAATTCGAGGCCCTCGGCAAGGAAATTCTGGCCGCTTGGGAACGCGCGCAGACACGCGATGAGGGGTTGCGGGTCATTGTCGACTTCGGTCGAAAGCATGGCTTCAAGAATGTCATGGCGGTGATTCAGGGACGCACCCCGAAACGCTTCGATCGCGAGGTACCAGTAGAGCGGTGGGTGGCGGAGCGCAACGAACAGGGAGAATAGCGTCTGAGCAGCGTGGTTTCGGCGGATTTCAGCCAAAAATGGTATGACTTGACCGAAGTCGGTATGATAATACCTGGACAATGACCCACCAGAAGGAGGTAGAGCAGTGAAGAAGGCGGAACTGGAGCAGGAAGTTGCTGATCGCGCCGGCTTGAACAAGGCACAGGCAGGTCGAGCTCTTGACGCGGTTCTCGAGTGTATTAGCGATGCGCTCGCCAAGGGGGACGATGTTCAGCTCACCGGCTTTGGCTCGTTCAGCGTCACCGAGACCAAGGCGCGCACAGGACGCAATCCGCGTACCGGTGCGCCGCTCGATATCGCGGCTGGTAAGAGAGCGACGTTTAGGGCCGGTCAGCGACTCAAGCAAGTAGTTGGCGAGAAGGCGGAGTAAATCGCGTTGTGCGATTCCGGTGAGGGCGAGGTATTCTCGCCCTCACTTTTTTTACCCCAGCTTCCGTCCTGTCAAGCGGCCTTCTAGGTGTCCCAAGGCACTGATCAACTCATCGCGCTCCGCACTCAACTCAGCAACGTCTTGCTCGAGTTCGGCGCGGTTGCTCACGATCTCCAACCAGCGTTTGATGGCTGCATAATCGGCCGCTGACTGGTCTTCGCGCAGCATCTGCTCCGCGATACCGGCGAACTCCAGGGTGTCGATGAGTTCGGAAATGTCGCGCTGGATCTCCTGCAGGGATTCCGTCAGATCCATGCGCATCAGGATAAGCGCATCGCGAGCCGTGTAACCTTCCACCGATACTCTCCCCTCTCTGTTCGGACGTATGCCGGCAGGCGCTGGATGCTCAGGACGGGGAAGCCGGTGGCTTGCCGCGTCGCTCAAAGGCGGCGTTGAGAATCGTCTCGATGTCGCTGAGGCCCAGATAGATCATGCGCTTCTTATAGACCGCCCCGTCGTCTTCAGCCGGAGCGCTATACGTGACCACGATGCCATCTTCCAGCTCGTCGATCAAGATGCCGCGCGCCTGAGACTGGTCGAGTTCGTAGCCCAGGGCACGAAAAAAATCCTGGTGCCCGTTAGGGAAGGAAGACCAAATTCCCTGGTGACGTGTTTGCGTTGCCGGCTGACGGGAGCCGCGCAGCGCCTCCAGCTGTTCGAGGAGGGTGTCTCGCGTGAAATGCTCGACCTGCGGCTCCAGCTTGTGCAGAGCGCGTTGCAGGCGTACCAGGAAGCCGTCCGAGACTTCGGCCAGACTAATCCGACAGCTCGGTTCCTCGTCGAGATAAGCGCCCACGGCTCGTAGTAGCCACTGATACGTATTCAGATCGGGAATCATCGGTGTCCCATGCACTCGTCGCGTTGTGCCGCTATTGTACCCGACAATGCCACACCGCTAAGCGGGACCAATACCTGTCTAAGGACCGCTGCGTCGCCCGTCCTTTATTCTGAAGGAAGGGGGAACGTTCCGATTCCATACTATGGACGTATCGACGAGGAAGGAAAGAAGATTACCTGGAAAGATGGCTTCGCCGCCGTTGGCGCCCTGCTTCGCTGCCGGTTTTGGGCGTAGTGGTTGCCCGGACCGTGAAGGTGCTCACGGCTCTGGGTGATACACGACGCAGCGGGCTGGTCGAGCCGGCACTGCGGGCCGCAGTCGTAGGCTAGATGCCCGTCTGGAAGCGTACCCTGTGGTCGACTGCGCTGGCCCAGATGCTGTGCATCGTGGGCTTTAACTTCGTGCTGCCCTTTCTTCCTCTTTTCGTCCAGCAACTGGGCGTCCATGGACAGACCAACATCACCCTGTGGGCGGGCCTGTTGGGCGGCGGCTCGGCGATTTGCATGGCGGTCTCATCGCCCATCTGGGGTGTGCTGGCCGACCGGCATGGCCGCAAGATTATGCTGGTGCGCGCGGTCTTCTCGGCGGCCGTGCTGATCGGCCTCTCGTCCCTGGTTCAGAACGTGTACGAGTTGCTGGCTCTGCGGATGTTGCAGGGCGTCTTCACCGGCACGGTCACCGCGTCACAGGCGCTGGTATCCTCCCAGGTGCCCAAGGAGCGGCTCGGATTCAGCCTGGGAGTCATGCAGACGGCGGTCTATCTTGGTTCCTCACTCGGGCCGCTGGGCGGGGGGTTGGTGGCCGACGCGCTGGGCTTCCGCTTCTCTTTTGCCATGGCCGGCTGCATTCTCCTGATCGCTGGAGTGTTGATTACGTTTTTGGTGGAGGAGGAGAAACGCCCGGTGCGTGAGGTTAGTGCTGCCCGGCAGTCTTTCTGGAGGGGAATGGGCGATGCCATCAACTCCTCGGCGGTGCTGGCTATGGCCGCGGCCATGTTTGCGGTGAACTTCGGCGTCACCGTGGTGTTCCCTATCCTGCCGCAGTTCGTTCAGATGTTGCAGGGGCCGAGCGGGCACGACGCCGCGCTTACCGGTCTCGTCTTCACTGCGGCGGGCGTTGCCGGGGCGATCAGCTCGGTGGTAACCGGTTCGTTTGCGGACCGCATCGGGTATCAGCGGGTGATTGTCACGGCGGCGATTATCGCCGCCATCCTATCGGTGCCGCAGTATTTCGTCAACGCCACGTGGCAGCTCGCCGTGCTGCGCATTCTGATCGGACTCGCCCTGGGTGCGATTCTGCCCAGCGCCAGCGCCCTAATTGCTTCCCTGGTGCCCCCCGAAAAGCGCGGCACTGCATACGGGCTGATGGGCAGTGCCACCTCCCTTGGTTTCGGTGTTGGACCGCTCACCGCGGCTGGAGTCGTTGCGGTGGCGGGCATTCGGGCAGTCTTCCTCACCGCGGCCGTGCTGTTAGCCTTTATCGCCCTCTGGGTAGGGAGTATGGTGCACGTGCCCACGGCGGCTCCATCGGTGGCCGAGCCGCGGCGCCGGGAACCGGGGCCGCCGATGCCCGCGGGCGGGGGAGCGGAGCGTGGCGCCCGGATAGGTCAGGATTCCGACTGAGCCCGTTCCTCGACGCGCTTGGCCGTCCGCTGTGAGGGATGGAGCGCAAAGACCACTCCGGTGAAGACCAGGGTGATGGCTGCGCCGCTGATAAACGCCGATGGCGCCCCATAGCGCTCTGCTACCACGCCGGAGAGAAAGCTGCCGAAGGGAGTCATACCGAGAAACATCAAGGAGTACAGGCTCATCACGCGGCCCTGCAGGTGGCTAGGCGTGAGCGAGAGAATGCGCGTGTTGGCTGTGGTGGTGAAGAGGGTTTGGGAGACACCCACGACCATAAGCAGGGCGACGCATAGCGCGTACACGTGGGAGAGCGCGAAAAGAATCTCGGCGATGCAGAAGGCGGTGGCGCCCAGATAGATAAACCGCCGCGCTAAATCCCGCCGATTGAGGAAGGCAATGGTGATCGAGCCGGCCAGCGAGCCGACACCCATGGAGGCCAGTAAAAAACCAAAACCGCTGGAGCCGACGTGCAAAACCTTTTGCGCAAAGACCGGCACCAGCGTGGTGAAGTTGAGTGCGAAGAGGCTGGTCACCCCGATCAGCGCCAAAATGGTGTACACCATTGGAGTGGCCCTGACGTAGCTGAGTCCTTCGCGCACGTTGCTCAACAAGCTTTCGCGTGGTCGCTCCGTCACCGCCGGTCGAGTGTGGAGCACCAGCAGCCCGATGATGACCGCCACATAGCTGAGCGAATTGAGATAGAAGTTCAGCGACAGCCCCACCGTGGCGATCAGGAGGCCGCCGATTGCTGGTCCCACCACGCGGGCGCCGTTGAAAATTGCCGAGTTTAGCGCCACGGCATTCATCAATATGTCTCGGTCGACCAACTCGGGCACAAAGGCCTGACGAGCCGGTGTGTAGAAAGCGTTCACGATGCCGAGCAGCCCGGCAAAGACCAGGACGTGCCAATACTGAACGGCGCCTGTTTTCACCAGCGTACCCAGGCCAAGGGCCAGCAACATCGACACGATCTGGGTGATCACCAACAGTTTGCGCTTGTCTACCCGGTCGGCGATGGCGCCCCCGATCAGTGCCAGGACGAGCAGCGGCGTGAACTGGATCGCTGTGACCAAGCCGACCTTGAAGGCCGAGTGGGTCAGTTGCAGCACCAACCACTGTTGGGCCACACTCTGGATCCAGGTTCCGGTGAGCGACACGAGCTGGCCCAGCCAGAAGATGCGGAAGTCACGCGAGGCCAGCGCTGGGAGCGACTGGCCGAGGTGTGGCCGGTGCGGCAGCAGCCAGTGGAACCACGACCCATAGCTCGGCGGGGACTGCTCGGGAGGCTCTGGTCGGACGGGACGGAGATTCGCCACAGGTACCGCCTGCGAAAAGGCTAGAGGCGGAAGCGCCTCCCATTGATACTACCCTGTCCTCTCAAGAGCACTTCCCATCATCCTCCGCGAAACCGCTTGGGAATCCGCAGTCCGAGGTTCAGTGAGCGCCGCTGTTCTTTCCAGGGATCGCCTTCATTGTGATAGCCCAGCTTCTCCCAGTAGCCGAGCCGATCCCGATCCATGAGTTCCATGCTGTTGACCCACTTGGCGCTCTTCCAGAAATAAAGCTTGGGCACCACCAAGCGGAGCGGCCAACCGTGCTCAGGCAGCAGCGGTATGCCGTCGTGGCTGTGGGCGAAGAGGACATCGTCTTCGATGCAGGCTTCCAGGGGCAGGTTGGCGCTGTATGGGACCATGCAGCGAAAGAGAACAAACTGGGCCTCGGGTAACGGCTTTGCTATCTCGGCCAGTGTGCGAAAGCTGACACCTTCCCACAGATTGTCGAGCTTGCTCCAGCGTGTGACGCAGTGAATATCGCTGCGTATCTCGACGTGGGGCAGATCCAGGAACTGATGGTAGGTCAGTTCCAGCTCGTTCTCCACCAACCCGGTTGCCCGAAACCGCCAGGTCGCAGGGTCAAAGCGTGGAGTACCGCTGGCGGAAAACACGGGCCACTTATCGGTGAGCGCCTGCCCCGATGGAAGCCTGCCTGCCTCCCGTGCCTCGCGCTCGCGCTGCCTTCGTTCCTGCCGATCGATGCCACACCACCTTGGCCGGCGGGCGATACAGATCCGCCGGGTCCGGTCATTCTAGTTTTGGGCGGTTGCGCAGCTCAAGCCAGCAGCGCCGTGGTGAACGACCCTATCGGAGTTTTGACATCGCTCTGATAGCTCTGGATCACCCTGTCCGGGGCCGAGGGGATATGGAACCTGGTGATGCTGGATGTCACGGTCCGGGGCTTGTCCCACCCCATTTGATAGGCGAGAGCGCCGACCATCGAGTTGTCGGATCGCTTCATCTCGATAAAGTACAGATTGTCCTGCGAACCATCGGCGTAGACGTCAAAGTGCGTCACACGGCCTTTGCGAACCCAGATGCTGGTGAATGGCCGCCCACTGTGCGTTCGCAACAGGTTGAGCGTCGATACGACGTAGACAGCAGTGTCGTGCTGGTTCCAATTCACTGCCCGCTGGTCCGCGTGCGTCGAAGCGTGAGCCGGGATAATGCTGATCGCCAGGGTCAGGACGCCACCCAAAATGGCCGCTCCGGTACGTCGCAGTCGCATCACTTCACCTCTGATAAATCCGATCTCGAGGCTTATTGTAGAGGATGATTATCCATCCGTACACCCCCTCCAATTAAGGATTTTCTCAGGAAGGTATGGCTAAGAAGAAGTACGTCGAAAGGAGTAGAATAATCGTAATACAGTCGTAACGATTGCAGGCGTGATTCGCATGAATATGCCAGTACAATAGAGCAAACAACGATGAAGCGAGCGCATGAATGGCAAAAAGTCCAGTCAAGACAGACAAACAGGCAGAGAAACAGCGGCAGCGGGAGTTGCAGCGTCGCGCCGACCTTATCCGCCAGCGAACTGACACTCGCCGGCGACGGTTCCGTCTCGGTGGGGCTGCGGCGGCGGTTCTGCTACTAGTTGGCGCCGTCGCGGTGGCTCTGCACGGCTCTGGCAGTACCACCCCAACCGGTGCGGTGGCGGCAACCCTGGGCGCACCCACCGGTGCGACACCGCCTACCCCAACCGGTCAGTTCCACAAAGTCGGATCGGTCCTGCGCCGGGGCGGGAAGGCGGAATTTGTCTTTTTCGGAGCGCTCTATTGCCCCCACTGCGCCGTGGAGCGCTGGGCTATCGTCAAGTCCCTCAGCCAGTTTGGCCGCTTCGCGCATATGAGTCGCACCACGAATGGGCAGGGAGTGCCCACCTTCGATCTCACCCACGCGACATATCAGAGCAAGTATGTGTCGTTCGTGGCGAGGGACATGCAAGATCAGAGCGGCAATGCGCTGCAAGCGCTCTCGGCCGACCAGCAATCGTTGTTCAGTCAGTACGATCCAACGGGCGGAATCCCGCTGGTCGCGGTAGGCGGCTACGCCATGAGCGGCTCGCCGATCCTCCCGGACGAGATCAGCGGACAGCCATTTAATTCGGTGCAGAGCGCGCTCAAACACAATGCCGGCGACAACTTCGTGCACGACATCAACGCCGAGGCCAACGTGCTCACCGCTCTGGTCTGTCGTGCGGATGGCATGCAGCCTCAGGCGGCATGCGGCCGCCCGGTGATCCGGCACATGGTGGCGTCGGTAGGGTAGCCATGGCCTTTCGTTTGGTCTACCGAGCGCCGTCGTATGCAGTACTGGCCTGCGTTGCTTGTCTCGCCATGGCATGGTTGCTTCTCTGGTCGGGTGAAGTGCTGGTCTTTGCGAGTGGGAGCGTCCACCTGCTGATGGAGCCGTTGACTATCGCCGCGGCGCTGGTCATCGCGATTCTGTTCGGTCTGCTGCTACCGATGCAAGTGTTTGCATTTCGGCTCGCGGCTGCCACGGCGCGCCAGACCGGCAGCACAGCCCTGGGCGCGGCGCTCAGCACGGCTTCGATGACCTGCTGCACGCCCGTCATCCTGCCGTCCCTCTTATCCTTGCTGGGCTTCTCGGGTACCACCATTCTGAGCTTTAATCTGCTGGTGCATCGTTGGTGGCTACCACTGGCGGCGCTGAGCATCGTCCTGCTGGCGTATTCTCTCTCGTCGGTGGTACACAGTCTGGCGTTGGAGTGCCAGGCGCCGGAGTCGGGCGGAAATGGGGGTAGTGCGGTAGAGGCGTAAATGGAAAATCTCACCCACTGGGACATTCATCTCCCCGCTGAGCGCCTCAAGGGGCGCACCTTTCTGCTTGGCAATAAGCGAGCGTTCTCACTCTCCCTACCCGCCTCCTGCGGCGCCTCCTCGTCGGCACTCCATCCACACAAATGGTTCGGCGCCTATCTCTATGGGCGTAAATTCCTGGAGGGCCAGGTGGTGCGCGCGCATGTCGAACGAGACTTCATATTGAGCTACCGGCGGCAGACTGGCTTGACGCTCGGGCTCACCGGCGCCCGGCGCGAGTACGACGTAGAGGGCCGCGCGTGTACGGAAGAATTCTTTGTGCCGGATGGCATCCAGGGATTCGCCTGCACGCTGAACGGCGACCTGGATTTCAGCGTCGAGCCGGAGTTCGACCTGCGCTTCTATCGGGCGCTCAATCATCGCACCGATGGATACCAGGTTGAGGAAATCGCTGGCGGCGTGGTCGTCTCGAACGCGCTTCCCTCGGGAACCTATGATGACCAGACTGAGAGCTTCTTGCCGGATGAGTCCGTTGTGCCGTCGCGTGCCTATGCAGCGGTACAGGTGGTGGGAGAGGGCGCACGGTGCGATCTGCTGCCTCCACAGGTTCGAACGCGCCGTAAGATCTTTCGGAAAGACTATCAGCGTCACCGATTTTTAACATCCGGGACGACTGCCCCCGACACCGCCGATCATGCGCCGCTGTGGGATCAGAGTAGTAGCCGGGTGTATGCACCCGTTCGCCTGCAGGTACGCAATTACGGTGACGTTATCTATGGATTCGGCGGGACACGCGAGGAAGCCCTGGAGCAGGTGACCGTGCTGCGCGAGAACCTGCTGGCGTTCCGGGTGCAGAAGTGGAACAGCGCAAGCGAGATCGCCCAGCGCGCCCCACTCTCCACCGGCCAGCCACGCGTTGATGTCGCATATGTACAGGTGCTGAGCAGACTCATGGACGCCCTGGTGGCCCGGCATGCAGTGGCTCAGGACACGGTCCTCCGTCGTCCGGCGACCATGATTCTGGCCGGCAACCAGTACTTCCATGACTCGTGGAAACGGGATGAAAACATTGCGCTGGGTTTTCTGCTCACCCTGGGATTCTACGACCTGGCCGGCGATGTCATCCGTGACACCTGGCAGCTACAGGATGAGGTGACGGGGCGACTGCCCCAGCGCATTCGTGCCGGCGAGGAACCGCCATATCACTCGAGCGATGGGACCCTGTGGGCCTTGTTGCGGCTTTATCAGTACTGGCGATGTACCGGTGACGACGGGTTGCTGTTTGAAAAACTATCGATGGTTCGGCGTTTCTTTCAGCGCAGCCTGGAACGCGCCGTCAACGGGATGTTGCCCTCCGGCCGCACCACCACGTCAGAGTACCTGTGGGAGACGTGGATGGACACGCCTCACACGCCACGGCATGGCTTCCCGGTGGAAATTCAAATGCTCTGGATCGCCTGCCTCCGTCTCTTTCGTCCTCTGGTGTACTCGTCCGATCCGGCGTTGGAGGAACGCATGCGAGCCGCCGAGTCGGGCGCCTGGCTGGCGCTACAGCGGTTCAACGTGCGTGGTCTACCGGCCGACAGCCTGGACGACGAGGAGCAGGTGCGCGATCTGATCACGCCGAATGCCTATTTCTGCTTTGGCGTGGGTCTGGATCTTGGACCCGAGATTGAGCGCACCATGCGCGACGTTGGCCGGCGCCAGTTGGCGGGCCATCAGGGCATTCGGACCCTGGCGCCCGAGGATTGGGGACGGGTCTTCTCGGCGGAGTTTCTCAGCGATCGCCGCCACGTCCAGGGGCGCCGTATGCAGAGCATGGGCAAGTTCAACTATCACCGCGGCGTGGAGTGGAACTGGCTCTCGCAGTTTTTTGTCCAGGCCGAGTTGAAGTACGGGGAGCCCGACCTGGCCTATCGCACCTACCTGAAGCCGCAGGTCGATGCCGTACTCGACCGCGCCGGCATCGGCGGCATCAGCGAGCTCTGTGACCTCTCGGGCACCCGCGGACCGGAGTATCAGGCCTGGAGCATGTCCGGATTTCTTGAGGCGGTACACGCCTTTGTCGGAGTCCGCATCGACGTGCCGCATCGCTCTATCATGGTCGAGCCGCAGCTCCCCGCCGGCTGGCCCGGCCTGAGCGTCCGTAAGTGGTACGGCAGGGTGCCCTTTGATCTGCGCTACGCGGAGGACGATGCCGCCCGTACGCTGCAGCTGGAGTTCCCCTGGGACGATCCGCCAGATGCCACGGTGGAGGTGTCGTTGCTCCTTCCCAGTCGGCGCACCGTCGGCGCGCTCGATGTGCTGCTGGACGGCGTCCCACAGGTGTCCATCTGGCGCCTCGAGACGGTGGCGGGCAGCGATCGACAGCGGCTCCGCTTTTCAGTTGCCGCGTCTGGTCGGGTAGAAATGACGCTCCGCCTACGGAAGGTGACTGCGCGTTTGGTGCACACCGCGTAGAGCGCGGTAGCTCAGCCCTGCGTACCTACTGCCCGAGATGCAACTCTCCAGCTGGTGAATCGCGCCCGTTCCCCGTTGATCTCTCGTATGCGCCGGCCATTTACCTGGTCTCAGGTGAGCGGGTTCACCACCACGCGACGGAACGCTTCAGCGTAACGATAGCCACGTTCGGCGCCGATCGCCTCGGCTACGCGGCGTTGCTGCTCGATCACGGCTTCGCCGTTGTCGGGCCAGAGGCGGATCTGGCTGGTGTGGCAGCGCAGGGCCTCGAAGCGCATCTCCAGGGTATCGGAGACATCTACCCAGTAGTTGGGACGCTCGGTAGCGGCCAGCAGCAGTTCGGGCACTTTGTGCAACTGTAAGCCCGCCTCTAGCTGCTCCGGAAAGTATCCGGCATTGCTGGCTGCGGGGTAGAGCGCGTCGAGCATGGCCATCCCAAGCACGCGGTGATCGCGGTGGTTCACGTACGAGTCCTGGAAGATAACGGTGAGGGGATCCATGACAATGGCAACGTCCGGCTGCACGCGGCGAATCTGTCTGACCAGAGCGGCCCGCACAGCTTCCTCATCGCGCAGGTCGCCGTCAGGAAAGCCGAGATATACCGCCTCGCCAAAGCCGATCAGGTCCGCGCTGGCCTGCTGCTCTGCCTGTCGCGTCGGCGCCATGGCCGGATGATCGGCATCCTGATATTTGCCCCCGCGAGCGCCGTCGCTGGCGACCACCAGTACCGCGCGATCGCCCTCGCGAATCCAGCGTGCCACCGAGCCGGCGCAGGTAAGCTCCGCGTCGTCCGGGTGCGCCATCACCACCAGAATCGTTCTGCCGGACATCCCCGCCTCCTCACGGCTCATGATACGAGGCGGAAGCGTGGCTGGGAGTGGCGTATCATGGGACCGATGGTCTGGATACTCGTGCTGGTGCTCCTCGTCTTGCTGCTGGTGGCGTTTGTGCCGGTCATGATGGTGCTGTTAGCGGCGGCGCCGCCGGTCGATGACATCGAAACGGAGGAACCCGAGGAGGAGCCGGCTGAGCAGCGTTCTCGTCAGGCGGCACTGGAGCCAATTGAGAATGCTCTCTTGCAGCGGCGGGTCGATCTCGATTCGCGGCGCGGAATGCTGGGTGGGGACAACGATCTTCTGGAAGCACTGGATGAGCTGGAGCGGCGCCGCGCGGCCGGCGGAATGTCCGAGGCGGACTTCGAGGCGGAAAAGGTGCGGCTGCTGGGCGGCTGAAAGAGGTGGGACACGCGTTAGGCGGTGGGATGGTCGGATGGCGCTTCGCCCACTGCGCGTCGTCTGAAGGACAGTACCGCGAGAGCCAGCGCGGCCGGTGCAAAGGTCAGCAGGTATGCGCGGATGTTGACGTCTGAAAAATTCTGCAGATCGTTCCATACCCAGACATAGGCGTAGAAGGTCGCCGAGATGGTGGCGCCATAGGCCAACAATTGGGCCGCAAGCCGCTGGGTGGCGTTGGGGATCGCCCCCGCCAGGATGGAGGGCCAGACCGCGTACCAGATCTTGAAGTTGCTCACGCCCAGGGCCAGGAAGCCAAAGACGGCCAGAAAGCAGCCACGCAGCAGATCAGCCACCTCGCCCCGTGCCAGCCACAGCGCGTAGGCATACAGGGGGACGAATAGCACGCGGCCGATCACCCCGGCGGCATCCACCGTGATTCCTCCTCCAAAAACCGTGGGCAGAACGCTGCTGAACGACTCGATATGCATGTCGTTCTCTAGCAGCGAGCGGTTCAGCGTGCTGGGTCCCTCCCAGAACGGGGCATAGAGCGCAACCGTGGCCAGCAGGGAACCGGCGCCCGCCAGTACCAGGTATCGTATTCGTCGCTGGGTGGTGGGCAGGTGGGCCAGGGCATGCACCACAAAGAGCGGAAGCAGCAGGGCGGTTCCGTACTTCACCAGGGCGGAGAGCACCAGTGCGATGGTTGCCACCGCGAACTCCGCTTCGACCATGGACTGAATGGCTATCAATGCGATCAGCATCATGGCCGCATCGTTATGACCATTAACGCTGATTTCAAAGAGCACCAGGGGGTTCCATGCCACCAACAGGGCTCCTCCCAGGGCGTAGCGCGGGGCCACGCGGCCCAGAATCTGGTGGACCAGGTAGGCACAGCCCAGCGCCATGGCGGAATACAGTAACTTGATCAGGATGAGATTTTCGAGGAGGTTGTCTCCCGCCACGATGGTGGAGAGGGCATTGATCACAATACCCAGCGGGCCATAGGGCGCGCCCTTGTCGCGCCAGCCATCGGAGAGTGGCATGAGCGGATCGAAAGGAAAGTGGGAGGGCGCGACAAAGATCGGATTCTGGTGGTAGTGCAGCATGATCCGGCTCTGGTTGATGTAGGTGAAGATGTCGATAGCGGTGATCGGATACACGAAGGTCAAGGTGATCGCGAACATCGCTCCCATAGCCAGGATGATCCAGAGGGTGGTCCGGTCGTGCCAGTCCTGACCACTCCAGTAGGCGATGCCCAGCAGCAGGAACAGGACCGTGAAGCTGTACACAAAGCCCCAGAACGCGGCGTGGGAGTGGTTGCTGATGTCGCCCATGTCCAGGTCCTGGTGGCTGTATGGCAACAGCGGAAACTGCCGAACGAAGTAGAGCAGATAGATCAGCTCACTACCGACGCCGGCCAGCAAGAGTGCGCCACGGGACCGCAAGACGACAGAGGGTGACATAGTCAATCCGAGCATACCTGCCGGGACGGTGCGAAGCCTACGTGTATCGTGGGTCATGCAGCCCTCCTCAACTTCGCCTGACAGGGATAGGTCGTCCAAGCTCCTGACCACTGGCGCGGTGCTCGTCCTCATCGTGGCGCTCTTTGTTACCACCTTCGTCCTGCGCCATATCTATGAGTCGCCCGTGACCTCCCCTGCCGACAGCAGCCTGCAGCGGAGCGCTCGTGTACTGGTTCTGGCGCTCACGCAGCCCAACAGCGCATACCTGCAGGAAACAGCCTTTTTTCCGACCTTTAGCCACTGGGCCGACGACGAGCGTGCCGCGCTGAACCGAGCTGGCCCTCAGCTTTCCGCGCACCACCAGTTCGCGCAGGTGTATCTCTTCGAGACCCGAACGGCCCCACCTGACTACGTCCCGCTCACCTTGCCCGGTCGCCCGCTCGTAACGGTGGACAGTGCGCTTATGCTGCGGGTGGCCAGGAATGGTGCCCCGGCTTATAGCGATGCGCAACTGAGGAATCGGGACTTGCGCGTGTACCTCACCCGCTTAGCCGTGCCGGATCAGCTCAGTGGAGGACAGGTCTTCGCGGTACTGGAAGTATTGCAGTAGTACTGACCGATGCCGAGCGAGCTGCCGCGGTCTGCACTGCCATTGGTGGCTGAGCGGCTGACCTACTTGGGATGTCGGTTCAGCAATACCCGGAGAATCGCGCCGACCTGTTTCAGGTCCTGGTCCTTCTGCGAGAGGCTCGGGGTGCGCTGGGCGGCGTTGTAATACTGGTCGGCCAGGGCGACCAGTCGAGCGTTACTCAAGGTGGTGTATGCGCCGGTTGCCGGGGGCACTCCTGAACCGGTGGTGGGGGCAGGCGTGGGCTGAGTGGTTGACGTGCCGCTCGGCGATATGTTCGAGATATCGCCCTGCGTCAGCAGATTGTTCAGCGCGTCGCGCAGTCCGTAGCCCCAGTTCACCTCGTTCTGCGTGCCTACCACCACCCGTACCAGTTGCGGCAGGGTCTGGCTGCTGGCGGATCGCAGGTACAGCGGCTTGATGTACAGCAGCGACTTGCCGACCGGTAGGATGATCATTTGACCCGGCACCACCTGACTCCCGCGCTGGTCGAGCAAGGTCAGGGCGCTGCTGATGGCCGGCGCCTGGTTATACAGACTCTCGAACTGCGTCACGCCCATAGTTTGAGCGCCGCGCGGCATGTCCAGCGCGTTCACGGCATAGGTATTGTTATCCGCCGCTAGATAGCCGGCCATGGTGTTCTTACCGTGGACTGAGAAGGGCAGAATGGAGTAAAAGCTGTCGTGCTTCTCGCCAAAGAGCCGCGCTACGGTCCAGATCGGGTTGAGCGTCGCCTGCGGTGCGTCGTCAATGTTCCAGTCGTAGGTGCTGGCCTGCTCGATATCCCACTGGTTGTCGCCGTTGTAATAGGAGGTGACGTCGGTCACGTGGTAGCGGCCGTAGGCATCGGCCTGCCAGTTCAGGTAGTCGTCGGGATACTTGATGTGTGCACGGAGGTCGGGCGGCATCTCGCTGAAGGGATGCAGCAGACCGGGGAAGACCGTCGACCAGGCACGCAGAATCGGATCCGTTGGATCGAAGGCGTACAAGGTGGGCCGGCCGGTGTAGGCGTCCAGCGCGATCTTCACGCTGTTGCGCATGTAATTCACACCGTTGGTTGGATCGGAGTACGGGTAGTGGTCGGTGGTGGTCATCCCGTCCATCATCCAGACCAGCGTGCCGTTGGCGCGCAGAACCAGATAGGGATTCGAGTCGATCTGGAGCCAGGGCGCCACGGTCTGCACCCGGTCGTAGATGTTGCGGCGCAGCAGCAGGCGCGTGGTGGGCTTGACGTAGCTGCTGATGTTCAGCTTATCGAAAAACGGGAAGCCGCCCTCCTGGAGCCAGGCGAGTGTGAGCCGCTTCAGTCCGCCGGACACAGTCACCCCATCCGGGCCGTGATAGCGATAGGAGGTATCCTGATCGGCCGTGGACGAGTCGAACTCCGTGGTGGTGGTGTTGGTCAGGATCCAGCTATTGGTGTTCTCCCCGAAGTAGATGCGCGGTTCAGTCACCGCCGGCAGGCCGGTGGTGGTTTCCTGCACCGGCACGTTCTCGATCCAGAGTCTGGGCTGTCCGTCGCGGGTAACCGCGTTGGCCGGGGCCATGGTAAGGCCGTATCCATGGGTGAACTTGAGGTGTTCGTTTACCCAGGTCTGCGCCTCAAGCGGGAGCTTCGTGTAGTCCAGCTCGCGCCCAGCCAGCAGTACCTGCCGTACTTTGCCGTTGACCGCGTAGCGGTCGATGTCCGCGGTGTTGAAGCCGTAATATGTTCGGTTCTCCTGACGCTGGCGCATCACCTGGGTAAACGCGCCGGTATCGGCGATGCGTGCATCGCTCACCGCGGCCGGATTCGAGGCCACGTCGGATGAGGTCAGCGACCGTGGCGTGTACTCGCGAGCGTGCCAGCGGTCCATCCCGTAGGCGTGACGGGTTGAGCCGAGGGTATACCCGAGATACCGGTACTCCGCGCTCAGTTCATTCGGCGCCACCACGAACTTCTGGAAGATACCCTGACCGGCCGCCGCGAAGATGGAGACGGCGACCGGCAGCGCCGCCACGCTAGTCAGGCTTATCCGCCTGACACCGATGTTGGCGAGCAGGAGCAGGGCTGCCACGATCTGGACCACACCCACGATCGGGAACCACCAGAGCGAGGCATGAGCAAAGGTGGCGCCGCCGCCGTAGACCGTGCCGGGCTGGTTCAGCTCGTAGGGGTTCAGGTAGAAGTTCCGCCAGGCGAGGTAGAGAAACAATACCGCGCCAAATAAACTGCCGATGGCCACCATGCGCCTCGTGTCGTTCTGTATGGTCTCGAAGGGGGACGTGACGGTGTAAACGCCGGCCAGTAGGGCCAGCTCGAACCCGGCCAGCAGCAGGACACCCACCGCGTAGTTGCCCAGCGTTTCCCGCCAGGGGATGGTAAAGACGTAGAAGCCGATATCGAGGTGGTGCAGTGGGTCACCGAGCCCAAAGGACTGACGGTGCGTCGCCAGCAGGTATTGCTGCCACTCGGAAGCCATGGTATGTCCGATCAGCATGGCGATCAAGGCGGCAAAGAAGCCGACGCCCAGCGTCAGCAGCGCATCGACCGAGCGCGCCGCGTCATCGGTACCGGGACGGAAGGTCAGCGCCCGAGTGGCAAAGAAGATGACGGTGAACAGCAGGTAGGTGAGCGGCGTGAAGACGAGAAACAGATTACGCTCGGTGCCCCAGATACGACCATACACATCACCCAGACCCAAGCCCTCGAACCACCAGATGTTCAGGTGGACATGGGCGGCTAGCAGCAGCCCACGGAACACGAGAGCCAGCAGCACCGCTACCAGCCCAAGCAGGAAGTAACTGAGGACGCTGCGCGTTCCGATCAGATCGGGCAGTGCGGCCCGCACCTGGCCGCCGGCCGCGCCCCGGCGCACGGTGATAATCCGCAGAAGCTCGTCGTCGCCTCGTCGGTTCATACCATACGGTGCGGCCGCATGCGCCGCGCTTGATATGTCATCAAATGGTCTCTGGCACGAGTATAGCGGTATGCAGGACCAGCTACGAGGTCTCGCTTCCTCCATGCTGCCGCAGTACCGTGCCGATGTCGTCGTTCCCGTTCGCCACGGCGACCGCCAGCGGCGTCTGGCCCCCGAAATCAGGCGCGTTTACCGGCGCCCCGTGCGCCAGCAGCCATTCCACCATGGCGCACCGGTCGTTCCTCACCGCGCCGTTCAGCGCCGGACCCATACCCACATCGCCGCCGCTCGCCAGCACCGCTTCCGCCAGCTCAACGTCACCGCTCAGTGCCGCATGAAACAGGACGGAAAACCCGTGTACCCCCGGTCGCCGGGCCGACTCTGGGTCGTTCTCTAGAAAGCGCGCCACATCCTCCCCACGGCCGAGCATGGCAGCGGAATAGATGGTGAGCGGTGCTCCCCGAGTCAGGAGGTAGTCGGTGATGTCGCGCCGTCCCATATGTCCCGCTGCTTCCAGCGCGGTCTCGTTGAACTTCTCATACCTGCAATTCAGCAGGTCAGGTTGCTGCCGGTGCAGTTCCTGGACGCGTGCGAAGTTTCCATGCGCGGCCAGCACAAACTGTTCGATCAGTTCAGGCGCCGGCTCGGTTGTTTCCTGCTCGGTCATTGACTCCAGTGTAAAGCACAAACTGAAACTTTCAACGGGGCGACGAGTTCGGCAAAGGAGGCCCAGTGAACAACTATCGCTGGGCGTATGATCAAGCCATGGAAAAACGTCCACTCATGCCTCACGAGGCACCTTCTCCTGAGCAAGAGGCCACGGTGCCGCAGCACGAGCAGCCCGCAGCAGTGTTTGGGAAGCAGTTTTACAAGGAATTGACCAAGCGGCCAGATATCCGAGAACTGCTCAAACGGCTTGCCCAAGAATAAGCCGACCGGCGACGAGATAATCAGACGGTCACAACGCCATGCTCACTTCACATGTCGGAGGATGGCCTTGATCACCGGCCGACCGCACGCCTTTGCTGGTCGTAGGCCATTGGCATGGCAGATGAGGGCGGTGATGACGTTGGTCTCCGTGTTGATGTCGTTGGTGAGACGCCCAAGCGGATCGTAGCTCGCCAGGCCTCGCTGCAAGGCCCCTTGAACAGTCTGAAAGGAGTACTGGTGCAGTGCGTTATCCTGGAACTCGCCGGGGGGAACGGCCGTTCCATGCATTGCATACCCTCCAACCATGACGAGCGGCCAGAGAGCGCTGGTGGTGGGATCATTCAACGGAGCGTAGCGGTGGAGTAATGCTTGCTCTCGGGAGGACAGCTTTTCGAGCGGATGATTGTTGACGTCGACCACATCCTTGTGAACGAACGCGACATACCGGCTACGGAAGCGTGCATGCAACCAGTCGAATGTTACAACCTTGCCAAAGTTGTCGTTAGCCGTCGGCCCGTTCACGCTGGAAGCCATGCCCAGGTTCGACCAGGTTCCAAATTGACCCAACGCCTTCACCACCGGCCACCGTTCCGCCGCGGACCAACCGTCACCCTCTGTCCCGATGAACAGTACCTCGGGCTTCCCGTGCGCCCGCAGTGTGGTGCGCACGTATCGAAAATAGCCGGTCGGCGGACCCGGTGCTGCTGCCGTGGTCCCGCCGAGATTCGCCAGGCTGTCCGACGCCGCGGTCACAGCCGATGTCATAAGGCTAACCGCCGCGACGGTCAGGAGCGCAACCTTGATGCATCTCGCCGCCATGGCGCCTATTGATTGCTTGCCAAATGTGAGCTTGTGTGTGCGACCAGCCACTTTCATCACCTCCGTTCCTCCTGCAAAACCACGGGTTGTTCCCCACATATGCCCCCGGCGGCTCGCATCCAATTCGATTTCAGGGTGCGGCGGCCAGCGGACGGTATGCAACCATCCGCTGGCCCAAACTTTGTGTACGCGCACACCCGATCAACGAGCGCGGCGTGATGTCTCGCCCGTTGATGCTCATGTTACGCGCCATGCGAACATGGGCAGGGCGTCGACGTGGTTGTCGACCACGTGCAGACGTAGATATGGTCAGGAGTGGAGCAGTCATGGCACTCCCGCTCACGTGTGACACAATCATATGCGCAGCAATAGTACGTATTCGGGTACGAGCCTTCAGGGCAGCCATTAGCGCATTGTGCGCCGCCGCAGCAGCCATTATCGGCCATAACCGTGCCGAGCCCGCTCCCTAGCGTTAACGCGGCCGTACCGCCGACTAGCGCTGCCGCCCCACCCACCGCCAGCCTGCCTGCTCCACCAATGAAGCCCCGGCGTGAAGATGGCTTCGCCATCCGCTCAGTCACTGTTAGAGTGCCCGGCATGGACAACAGCACAGCTGGACCAGCCGCAGAATGATGACGCGGTCACATCGCTAAGTTCCCCCTTGTCGCCTCCGGTCATGGCAGCCATAGTCATTTCACGTGTCGGAGGATGGCCTTGATTACCGACCGATTGCACACGCTGGTCGGGCGTTTCCCGGTGGCGCGGCAGATCAGGGCGATAATGATATTGGCCTCGGCGTTGACGTCCTCGACCAGGTGGCTTTGTGTAGGATCCTGGCTTCGGATGAGCGCGGCCTGCACCACATCGAACGAGTACGGAACCACCTTGGTGGCGCTGGTCGCGTTGCCGGGTTGGAGCGCGACGGTTTGTGCGAAGTCGCCCGAAATCATCACCTGGGAGACGGTCTGGAGATAGCCTCCGATGGCTATCAGCGGCAGGTGCCGGGTCGTATCTGGTCCGCTGAAGATGGTTGCCTTGGCATGGTCGGGGTCTTGGAGAAATTGAGTTTTTGCGGCGCGCGAATAGTGATTGTACAGTGAGCGCCCCGCGGCGGAGAGGTGCTGAAAGGGGTGGTTGTCCCGGTCGAGCAGATCTGTGTGGTCAAACGCCAGGTAGCGGCTTCGGTACCGAGCATGCGACAGATCGAAGGTTGGAACGAGGGGGAACGCGGCGCCTAAGGCTGGATCACTCGTGCTAGGTTGTACGCCGGAGAGCGTACCGAACTGATTAAGGGCCTTGACCAGGGGCCACCGCTCCGCAGCCGACGCGACATCGGCTTGCGTTCCGATAAACAGCAACTCCGGCAAGCCACTCCGGTTGAGGGGCTTGCCACCTCGATGAAACCCGCTCACAGGGAAACCCACGGCGGTCGACTGCGTCTCCGTAGGTTTCCCGAGGCTCACAACGCCACTGGCGGCGAGTGCATCCGTGGCATTAAGCGTCAGCACAATTAGTATGAAACATAGGGATCGTTTCATGAAGCATCCTCTTGGTACAAGTGAGTTGAGTCTGCGGTTTCGGCGAGGCGCGTGTTCGTGATAATTCAGGTCTCGCTTTACAAACCACTGTTCCGCACCATATCATCTCCTCTCCTCTTCGCATACTGACCTCGTCCGCGGGATACGTCGAAAGGCCAAGAGCGGTGGAAAGGGGAACGTGAGAAGCGTCCGGCTGCGAGACCGACCGTTCCTCCTTCTCGCGTGTCGTCGACGCCTTGAGCTATTCCTTACGCGGGAGCGCAGGGACAGGGCTTATTCCCTGCGGCCCTGCTGCTGAAGGCGCATACGAAGGCAGACGTATTGCAGTCGAGACAGCTGTAACACTGCTGGACGTACGTACCGCACCCACCGGTGCAGCACTGTCCACCCGTATATTGACATGAGTTTGCCGGACAGCCATTGCCGCACGGTGTATTGCATCCTGGACAGCAGGTGCAGGCCGCTTCCGCGACTCCCAACCCCCCACCAGCGAGCGCTGAAGCGCCACCTCCAAGGACGCCGGCTCCAAGTACGGAGGCCTTGACCAGCGTGGCAGGGAAACCGCCGCGCGATGACTTCGCCGCGAGGCTTTGGCTGAACTGGTTCATAAAGTTGACCACAGGTAGTCTCCTTTCTCTAATTGCCATCAAAGGGCAGCAGCCCTCGACGGAGGTTGTGACGATACAAGTGGCGGGAACACCGCGTTCCCAACCCTATCGACCATGGTCAGATCTCCCAGCAGGGCTCGAAAGTGCTCGTCGCCCCCGACAGCAGCCTTACGTATGAGAACATGCTCGTCGCTATACAGCAGGCCGAAGGGGCTGCGATGCACGTCGAGAGCGCTCGTCACCTGGTTGTCGCAGTCGCAAACCACCGGCATAAGTAGGGGGAAGACGCTCAGAAACTCCTGGCAAGCCTGTTCGCTCGCCTGCAACACAACGAACGGGTGAACGTCACGCATTTCGTCCTCGGCCAAGGCATTCAGGGGATCTACCAGATGCTGACAGCTCTCGCATCTGGGTGAGAGAAACATGATTAGAGTGCGTCCCGCAGTGGGGAGATGAGCCGTAGCTGTAGGGCCAAAGCCCTTCATCGTCTCCGCTTTAAGATCTGGCAACCGGGAACCAATGGGCGGCCCATCCCTTTCGACGGGTATAATCTCGGGGCTCTGTGCAGCCTGCAGTTGAAGCGCGCCAATTTGGCGTAGCATGCCGATGACAAAGACACACACGACCACGAACATGACCCACAGCACAAGGTAACTTACAGTCCACCATCCACTCACTCAAAACCCCCTTTCGTGTAGACGTGACGACCCGTGCCCAGCCCGGAGCGCCACCCCTGCCGGGGGACTCCTTCTACGCCTGTTCGCCGACGCCGAGATACAGATTGTCAATGCAAGAGACACAAGAACAGGCACCGCGATGCTGAGTCGGTTGGAGGGCATGAGGCGGAACACGGACCAGAGTTCCAGCCCGCCCGTCGGCCTAGAGAGAACAGCCAGCGTTATGGAGGCGACTAGGAGCGCCACGTCCTCTAGTAACAGCAGCCGCCCAACACGGCGGCCTCCCGTCCTACCAAAGCAACCACAGTCAAGTTCGCGCCCTTCGCGACGTTCGTGCCAACACCAACGATGAAACTCAGCAGCAGAAGTGCCGCTAACTCGGACGCGAGCTGTGTATCGGCGCCAGTGAGCAGTACGAGTGCTATGAGGAGTTCAAGGTTGGGGAGCAAGCGTGCATACACGCGCGCAAGTGAGGCCGGCAGGATGCGGTAGTCCATCACCGTGAGCATGAAGCCACGAGGATGGCGAAGTTTGGGGATTGAACTAGCGAAGAAGACAAGCGACAGTCCAAGGCTTAACACCATCCTCAGGACGACCTCGGCACTCACGTCGTCACCCCATGGAACGCACCGTCGCCCGTGATTTGCCGCGCAGGAGCGGTCGGGGCAATTCGCCCCTGTGCATCGCTATGCACGGCCAAATCTGGGGGTGACAAGATCACGACTCCCAACTTCTGTGACTCCTGCGATGACGTGCTTGAAGACGATCAGCGTCCGCGTCGTTCGTCCTCTGTGAACGGAGGTAGTCGTCGACGCAATCCCGGTAGCGATGGTACTGTAGGTCCATGGCAGAGCGGGCGGAGCACGCAGCCTCGACTAAAGCCGCGTCGTCAGCGACTGAAGTCCGGTCGTCGTCTGATATGAGTGCCAGGAATCTCTGCATCAACCCGCGCCCCGAGCGATCCTCGCTCTGTTTGGCACGGAGCCGACGCTGAGATTCCGCCCGCCTTGCCATCATCAGCCTCCTATAGATACAGACGTATGAAATGGCAAAATGGGACACACTTACGGCACCGTGAAATGGAAGGTGATGGGACTCCCGGACAGCTGGATTCGGCTGGGTGCCGGTGACGGCATGGCCTGGAATGCCACAGTCCACTGCCCTCGGTAGTTATATCCAGGCACTCCAAAGGTTGAGACGCGCAGTCCGTTGTGCGCGCCAAGATAATAACCGCGCCAGAAGGTTGTGCCGCCCCACCGCGTGGTGAGAATCGCGGTGAGAGGGGGCGCGTCCTTGGGCAGGGGAGGTCCGCCTATCTCGGGGGCCAGGACGAAGTTGTGTGATACGGGACGCTCGCGCCAGTAGACCCGTGTGTCGCTGGGGGCAATCTCCACACGCTCCAGCGTCACCGTCACTCCGGCCGCCTGGACCGTTTGATGAAGGGTAACCACGCGCAGATTGTTGAGGACAGGGACGGTGAACGCGAAGCTGAACGGCCCGCTGATCGTCACGTCCCGCCACCAGTGCCCGTTAGCCCGACCCACGCGGCTGTACTGCTCACACGACTGGCCGGTCGGAGCGGGCCGATCGTACTGTTCGGTCATCTGGATGGCCGGCATGGTCAGGCGCAGGGACAGGCTATCGCGCGGGACTGCGAGCCACCGTAGCCACTGCCCTGCCTCGGGCGAAACTCCGAGATCGGTCTCGAAGGCCAGAAAATCGCCGGTCTGGTTGCCGTGTGGGCCGAAGGCAAAGACACCCTCCGCGGGTAGAAGCTGATCGCGGTGTGCGTCTTCAAGGATCGGGGCAATATCTGATCCAGCGATACCGCCGAAGAAGGTGCGGCCCGCGGGGCCACGCAGGGTGTACCCGATAACGGTTCGGTGAGGATCGGCGTAGACGCTGCCCAGGCGCGCGGTGAAGCCGCAACGGCTCTGCGAAAGATTGATCGTCTCGCCCAGGTGGTGCTCGACGATCTGGCGGCTGGCCAGGGTGGAGGAGAGGGCCTGGTCGACCAGAGAGATGGCGGCGTAGGCAGCGTAAATACCCCCACCGAAGACCATGGGTATGAGCAGGAAAGCGACCACCCTGACCAGCGGACGCCGGAGCAACGTGACAACGCGATGGTGAGGGCGTGAACGTACCTCCCTCGCGCTCTCGGCCAGGGCGCGTTGAATGGCGATATCACGATGCGGTGGCAGCGCGCCATCGTACACCCGGTCGAGGTCGCGGACCAGGCGCAGCGCGTCGGGGTCGGGGCGCTCTCCAACGAGGTCAGAGTAGTCCTCATCAGGGGGATTCATCGTAGCGCTCCTTCAACCTCTTAAATGTGCGTTGCAGCCGCTTCCTGGTCGCGGCCTCACTCGCGCCGATGGCGGCGCCACACTCCGCTGCGGTCAGGCCGCCCCCGAAACGCAGGGCCAGCAGCTCCCGTGTGTCTCGATCGAGCGTCAGCAAAGCTTCCCTCAGGCGTTGGATGTCCTCCTGCCGCAGCACCGCGGCTTCTACATCGGCGTCAGCTTCGGGATGAAGTGCTTCGGGGAGCAGATCCCAGGGAACCGTGTCCCGCTGTGCCCGATGGAAGTCGTGCGCCGCGTTGCGAGCGATCCGAAACAGCCAGGCGCGGAACTCGCTATTCCGTCCTCGGTAGCGTGGTAGACCCTGAAGCGCACGCATGAAGACCACCTGCGTCAAGTCAGCTGCATCCTCTTCGTTTCCTGTCCGCGATCGAAGATAGACGTAGACACGGTGTCGATAGCGCAGGTAGAGCGCGCTGAAGGCCGCCGGCTCGATCCGTGCGGCCTGAATCAGGGTCGCATCGTCCTCGGACGAGTCGTACCAGTAAGCGGGCAGGGAAGGCAAAATCTGGCGCATCGGGCTGTGCCGATATCATAACCGCGACCCCGTCCGATGTTCGAGAGACAGGGGGGCACCACACAGCACCCATATATAGAGACGTACCAAACAGCAAAACGGGACATTTATGGAAGGTTACGCTGCGTCTTTTAGCGAGATCATCGTTGGTTACGGATGAGAGGTGAGAGAAAAGAACGGGGTTGACCGCGCTAACGCCTAACTTGTACCTTTACTTGTACAAGGTGTCACAAGGGTATTTCAGATGAAGAAGGTAAATCTCGGATTGGAGACCTTTCCATACGGGAAGTTCCGCGCCGGATATCGCCACATCATCGATGGGCACGCAGGTGAACCGTTTGCCCTGGGTCCGCATGGGTGTCCTGAGGTTGTCGTCATGCCGGCGGAACTCTTTCAACAGATGGCCGATGCGTTTCGTCAGCTCGACGAGATGAGCCGAACCATGCCGATCCTCTTAGCTGCTGCCCAAGCAGGCGTCGCTTTTCCTTCTGAGAGCCTGGTTTCCCTGGGCTACCGCCCGGAGTTTGACGCGAACAAGCTTGCCGATTTCATCGCTCATTTAGTCGGCGGTCCCACGCGCGACGAGGAAGGACAACTCCTGCCTGAATCGGGCATTTCTCTGGCACATGAGCCGGCGGACGAGGATGACCTCGAACTGACGTACTGCGACTCGCTGGTCGGTGCCTGATCCCTGGTATCCGCCTCCGAGCGCGTACTATGTCGCGGCGGAGGAGGCGCAAGAGTATCCTCTGCGACAGGGCGACCTCGTCGGACCGGTGCTGATCGACGGCACCCGGACGCCAATCGTTCAAGTGGTGCATCCCACCTGCGAACTGGGCAAGGCGAGCGTTGACCGTATCCAGGTCTGTGTTGTTGAACGATTGTTAGACCTAGCTGATGACTTCCAACGTGCGTGCGTCGTGGTCGGCATGCGCCAGAAGGATGGACGTTTCCTCGTTGCGCTTGCCAACACCTTCTTCCTGCCGGGGATACAGCCAGATGACGAAGGGATGTTCGCGAATTTCCGGCGGCTGCATCTCGTTGATTGGAGAGAAGTCTGCCTTGCCAATCGCCAAGCTGCATTGACGCATGACTGTCGCGTGCATTTCATCCGTCGATGGCTGTATTTCCGTTTCCGCATTCTCCTCTCGCTCGGCCAAGTCCGCGACCTCGAAGCAGAACGAATCAGAGCCGATCCAACGTTCCAAGGACCGCGGCCTACGTGGGCCTCCTAGGTCATGCAGCGACAGGTCTAAATCTACGGCCCTATAAGGGTCAAGGAATGCGAGGCTATGCCAGTGATCCATTAAAGTGGCATGGTCATCTTTGCTAGAATTGGCTCTGGGAAGTGGTCCACTTTGCGCGTATGCTAAGGATATGGACCACTTCATTGTGCACAAGGAGAGCAAGATGGAAACCGGAACCTGGCGGGCCAAGGCCGGCCTGGCGCAGATGCTCAAGGGCGGCGTGATCATGGACGTGGTCACCGCCGATCAGGCGCGTATTGCCGAGGAGGCGGGCGCGGTGGCAGTCATGGCGCTGGAGCGGGTGCCATCTGATATTCGGGCACAGGGCGGCGTGGCCCGCATGAGTGATCCCGATCTGATAGAAGGAATCAAAGACGCGGTGACAATTCCGGTGATGGCCAAGGCGCGGATCGGGCATATCGCCGAGGCGCAGATTTTGCAAGCGCTGGGTGTCGACTACATTGACGAAAGCGAGGTGCTGACCCCGGCCGACGATCGCTACCATATCGACAAGCACGCCTATACCGTGCCCTTTGTCTGTGGCGCCCGCGACCTGGGCGAGGCGCTGCGCCGCATCGGCGAGGGCGCGGCCATGACCCGCACCAAGGGCGAGGCCGGCTCCGGCAATATCGTCGAGGCGGTGCGGCATATGCGCGCGGTGATGGACGGCATTCGCAAGGTGCAGTGCCTCTCGCGCGAGCAGCTCATGGCGGAGGCCAAAGACCTACAGGCGCCCTATGATCTGGTGGTGTACGTCCACGAGAACGGTCATCTACCGGTCGTCAACTTCTGCGCGGGTGGCGTGGCGACGCCGGCGGACGCCTCCCTGATGATGCAGTTGGGCGCCGATGGGATTTTTGTTGGCTCGGGTATTTTCAAGAGCGACAACCCGGCCCGTCGCGCCAAAGCGATCGTCGAGGTCACTACTCACTACGAGAATCCGGCCATTGTGGCAGAGGCCAGTCGGGGACTGGGCGAGGCCATGCGCGGCCTGGAGATCAGTCAGATTCCGGAGCGGGAGTTGCTGGCCACACGGGGCTGGTAATGACCAGGGTCGGTATTCTGGCGCTGCAGGGCGACGTGGCTGAACACGTCGCCATGCTGCGCCAGGCCGGCGCTGAGCCAGTGATGGTCAAGCGCCGCGAGCAGTTGGACCAGGTCGATGGGCTGGTGATTCCCGGTGGCGAGAGCACTACCATCGGCAAGCTGCTCCGGCGCTTCGACCTGCTGGACCCGATCCAGCACCGCGCTCGCTCCGGCTTCCCGGTCTACGGCACCTGTGCCGGTATGATTCTGCTGGCCGACCAGATCGAGGACGCCGGTCAGGACCAGCCGTCCATCGGCGGCATGGATATCACCGTGCAGCGCAACGCCTTTGGTCGTCAGGTGGATAGCTTCGAGACCGACCTCGACTTGCCGGCGCTCGGCAGCGAGCCCTTCCACGGTGTCTTCATCCGGGCTCCGCTGATCAAGCGGGTGGGGCAGGAGGTGGACGTGCTGGCCCAGTTGGACGGCGGTCGCGCGGTTGCGGCGCGTCAAGAGAACCTTCTGGTATCCTCCTTTCATCCCGAGCTGACCGACGATGCGCGTCTGCATCGATACTTTGTGGAGATGGTCGAGGGGCAGAGTTAGCGCCCGTCTCTGGCGCCTCGCTTGACGACCATGGAACTCCCTCTCTCCATCGACCCAACTTCCACCATTGCCTTGCACCGGCAGGTGTACGACACTATTCGCTCGGCCATCCTGCATGGACGGTTACGGGCTGGCGACCGGCTGCCCGCCACTCGAGTGCTGGCCGAACAGCTCTCGCTCTCTCGCACCACGGTCGCCGAGGCATACGACCAATTGCAGGCCGAGGGCTATATCCAGGGGAAGCACGGCTCGGGCACCTACGTGGCGCCCGATCTCCCCGAGGAGACGCTACAGGCACCAGCCCGTGATGGAGAACAGGGAGCTCCTACCCGGCGCCCGGTCCGTCTCTCTCAATGGGGAGAGCGAATCGTCGCGCGGGACTACCAGGCACTCTTTCGTCCGCCCTCACTGGACGAGTTTCGGTACGACTTTCGACCGCATCGCGTGGCCCAGGATCTCTTTCCCTGGGATGCCTGGCGCGGCGCTGCCGAACGTGCATTAAGCAGCGACCGCACGCGGTTGCTCTTGTATCCTCCCTCCGCCGGCCATCCCGAACTGCGGGAGCTGGTGGCCGCTCACATTCGCCGCTACCGAGCGGTGACCTGCTCGACCGATCAGATCGTCATTGTGAACGGTATTCAGCAAGGATTGAATCTGCTGGTTCACCTACTGCTTGAGCGAGGCGATCGAGTAGCGGTAGAAGATCCGGGTTACCCAACTGCGCGTTTGGCATTCGAGGCGCGCGGGCTAACGGTGACCCAGGTACCGGTCGATCGTGACGGTCTGATGGTTGAGCGTTTGGCCGGCTTGCCGGCGCACCGCCTGGTCCATGTCACGCCCTCTCACCAGGATCCCACGGGCGCCACGCTCTCGCTGGCTCGTCGTCTGGCGTTGCTCGAGTTGGCTGAACGGACCGAGTGCCTGATCCTGGAGGACGATTACGACAGCGAGTTTCGCTACGAGGGACGGCCGGTGGAGTCCTTGCAGGGGCTGGATCGCAACGGCCTAGTGGTGTACGGCGGGACGTTTTCTAAATCGGTGCTGGCCGGGCTGCGCATCGGGTTCCTGGTACTGCCGCCCGACCTGGTGGGCCCGTTTGTGGCCGCTAAGTCGCTGTGGGATAGCGGCGCACCAATGCTTGAGCAGGCTATTCTGGCCGAGTTCATGCGCTCCGGCGACTTTGAGCGACATATACGCCGTATGCGTCGCCTCTATCGGGACCGCCGCAATGCGCTGCTGACGGCCTTGCAAACCTGCTTCGGTGATCGGGTCGAGTTCGGTGCGCGACACGGCGGCCTCAATGTGTTGATTGCGCTCGATCTGCCCTGTTCTGAGGCGGAACTGGCCATGATGGCGGCCGGAGGCGGTATCGCTTTGCGTCCGGCCTCGCCGTATTACGCCGTGGCGCCGGCGCGACCGCACTTCCTTATGGGCTTTGCCTCCCTGCCGGAAGAGGAGATCGCGCAGGGTGTCAGAAAGTTAGCCGCGATGCTTCATCAAAATAAGATGCCCCCGCCGCGTACGCTGGGCAGTGCATACATGGCGGGGGCGGTCACCAGGGATAAGGAGGTCACTTGAAGATACGCATCGGAGATACCCGCGGATCACCCATTTGCCCGCGGATCTTTCCTTCTTTCTAAAATCGTACAGCGATGGCGGGTTCGCGCTAACCGCTCGTCAGCGCGTCATCGACAAGGTCGACGCCACCCGTCAGGGTTCACTCGTCCGGCACCCGCTTTGACCCTCCTCCGGGCATCGCCTACAGTGAAAGCGTCTCGCGTTGGTCGTGAATCGGCTTTTTGGCGCGACACCATCCGCAATTTCTTGGGGAAGCGATTCCCTCCATCGACGTCCACCTCAGGGATGGGAGAGAGGCTTTGAGTTCCACCATGTACCTAACCCCCCAGGGCAAGAAACTGGTCACGCTGATTCCCGGTGACGGCATCGGGCCGGAGGTCGTTGGGTCCGCCCAGCGGATCGTCGAGGCAACCGGTGCTCCCATCGAGTGGGAGGTTCGCCAGGCCGGCGAGAGCGTCTTCAAGCAGGGGGTCCCCTCCGGCGTGCCGGCCGAGACCATCGAGTCGATCCGCAAGACGCGCGTGGTGCTCAAGGGCCCGCTGGGCACGCCGGTTGGCTATGGTGAGAAGAGCGCGAACGTCACTCTGCGCAAACTCTTTGAGACCTATGCCAATATTCGCCCCGTCCGTGAGCTGCCGGGCGTCACCACCCGTTTCAGTGGCGAGGGCATCGACCTGGTGGTAGTGCGCGAGAACGTCGAGGATCTCTATGCCGGCATCGAGCACATGCAGACCCCCGGTGTGGCGCAGTGCCTCAAGCTGATCTCAGCCAAGGGCTGCGAAAAGATCGTCCGGCTGGCTTTCGAGTTTGCTCGTTCGGAGGGGCGCAAGTCCGTCGCCTGCGCGACCAAGTCGAACATCATGAAGCTGACCGAGGGCACGCTGAAGCGCACCTTTGAAGCCATTGCGCCGGAGTATCCGGAGATCGAAGCCTGGCACGTCATCGTCGATAACTGCGCCCATCAGCTGGTAAAGAGGCCCAGTCAGTTCGACGTGATCGTCACCACCAATATGAATGGCGATATTCTCAGCGACCTGACCTCCGCCCTGGTGGGCGGCCTGGGCTTTGCCCCCTCCGCCAACATCGGCAGCGAAGTGGCCATCTTCGAGGCAGTACATGGCTCGGCGCCCAAGTACGCAGGCAAGAACGTGATCAATCCCACAGCCGTGATCCTCACCGCTGTGATGATGCTGCGTCATCTCGGAGAGTTCGAGGCGGCCGAGAACATCGAGCACGCGGTACTGGTCACGCTGGAGTCGGGCACCCTTACGCGAGATATCGCTGGCGATGAGGGCGCAACCTCGACTACCGACTACACAGACGTGATCATCAGCAACCTGGGCCGGCGTTCCGCCGGCTGGACGGTCCGCGAGCACCGCCCGATGAAGCTGCCCGAGGTATCCTCCGCGCCGGACTTCGTACACGTCAACCAGCGTCGCGTGGTCGGTGTCGACCTCTTTCTCGAATCCGCGCTGAGCGCTGAGGAACTGGGTCACAGTTTGGAGAAGGCGGTCGAAGACACACCGGTGGCGCTGAAGATGATCTCCAACCGCGGCACCAAGGTCTATACATCCACCGGCGCCATGACGGATTGCGTGGATGCCTGGTTCTGCCGCTTCGTGCCACGCGACGGTGACGAGATGGACGACCAGATGCTGTTCGATCTCCTGCACCGAGTGGCGGCTGCACATCGCTGGACCCACCTGGAAAAGCTGAACGAGTTCAACGGCCAACCCGGCTTCACCAAGGCCCAGGGTGAAGACTAATGCCCGACCCCTCGACTAAGTTATGCTGTGCGCATCATCTGCCGGAGGAGCGGGTCCCAGTAGAGGTGAATCATGCTCCACCGTCGGAGATTCTGTGAATACAAGGTGGTCAATGATGCCAGGCTGCGGTTCGAGGGGGATCATTCGTGGCTAGCGGGCTCCCCAGGAATCAAAAGGCGCCCGGCAGGCCCGCTCTGTCGCGTCGCGCCCTGCTCCTGGTGGTTCTGTTCGTCATCATCGTGATTGCCGTGCTCTTTTTCGTGCTACGTGGCTCGGGCTCATCAACCGCGAAACCGGCAGCCACGCTGTCTCCCAGCGTTTCTCATACGTCCCTGCCGAGACCCACCAGCACGCTTACCGCTCAGCAATTGAAGACCAGGAAACAGGACGCCGCGTTGGTCTCCTACGCGCGCCCCGTGGCCCCTATCCTGGGTAATAGTGCGCGCCTCTTCGACCAGGCTCTGGGAGCGGCTTCCGCGGCGTCCCTCAAGAAAAACGGCTTGACCAATCTGGTCAACGCCTGCGACAAATACGCCCCCAAGATTCAGGTCCAGTCGGCACAATTTGAAGGCATTACACACGGCTTCGCCGCCGCATCGCTGGCCGGACGCCTGTACGCCAACGCGCACCATTCCTACTCGGACGATCTCGCCGCACTCAACAACTGTAGTGCGGCCTCGGATAGCAAAGACCCCAACGCGGCGGCCAGCGCCATTGCCGAACTCCGCCAGAGTGCGCGTGAGATGCACGGCCTCGACCGCTACGCACACGATTTGCTGCAGCCGTAGCAACGGTTTGATTCGGCTCACTGCTGCTCACTAAGACACGCGAACGCTCCCATTGCGTATTGACCGGGATTCCACCACCTGGCATATTGCAGGGGTTCGGCGAGCATGCTGGACGTATGCCTCTAAATAGAGGGTGGCGATGAAGGAGCAAGAGTGAAGCGTTACGTCGGTGCAGGTGCGGTGTTTTTGGCATTCGCAGTAATTTTGATGCAAGTGCTATCCACCGTTGCCGGTGGAGGCCAATCTTCGCCGGCAGGCCGCCAGAGCGGAGATCGAGCCCTGGGCGGTCTTGACAGCGCGAGCGGGCTGCCTCGGGATGTCAGCGTGGCCGCTCAATGGAATCATCCACCAGCGGCGCCAAATGCGTATGGGGTGACGGTCGGTGCGTCGTATACCAACGACGTATCTCCACGCCTGTCCTCACTCCCGCAGATCACAAGTAAACCATCGGCGCCAGAGGGCGTACCACAAGATACCGATAAAAATTTTCCGCTTCCCACTGACAATCGTACCGGTCAGACCGATACGGTCGTACAGCGGACGGCTAGAGGGTCTGGTCCTCAAGTGGGCTCCACGTTGACGGCGCCCCCCACCACCGTTCGCAGCTTTGATGGCATGAACGCCTCGGCCGGATCGGGCACCCCGCCGGATACCAACGGCGCTGTCGGCCCGCACTACTACGTGCAGACGGTCAACTCAGCCCTGCAGGTCTTCAGGAAAGACGGAAGGTCCGCGCTGGGACCGCTCAACATCAACCAACTGTGGCTGGGGGCCGGTGGTCCGTGCCTGCTGCACAACGATGGCGACCCGGTGGTTCTGTATGACCATCTGGCCGATCGCTGGGTTATCACGCAGTTTACGGTCTCCCCTCCCTATAACGAATGTATCGCTGTTTCTACCAGCGGTGATCCGACAGGGACGTACTATCGCTACGCCTTCCAGTTCAGCACCGCGAATTTGCCGGACTACCCTCATCTGAGCGTGTGGCCGGATGGCTACTACATGTCGGCCAACATCTTCGTCAACGACGCGACGTATGGCGGGCCGCAGCCCTTTGTCTTCGATCGAAACGCCATGCTGGCCGGTCAGCCGGCGACCTTCCAGACCTTCGCGCCGCTCGGTAGTTCCGCTGATCCCTTCCTGCCCCTCGACGTTGATGGAGGCGCACTACCGCCTGTCAATACTGCCGGTCTTTTCGCGCAGACCTACTACAACGGTCAGGATAACCTGCGAATATACAAGTTCAGCGCCGACTGGAGTCCCGCTCACGCGTCTACCTTCCTCCTCTCTTCGACCACGCCGATCGCCGGCTGGAACTCGGCGTCCTGTGGCGCCTCGGCACCGGCCCGGGCCACGGACTGCATTCCACAGCCCGCAACCACCCAGAAGCTGGACACCATCGGCTCGCGATTGATGTTCCGCGCCGTGTATCGAAATTACGGCGATCATCAATCGCTCTTCGCCAGCCATACCATCGGCGTAGCGCCAGCCGGCGTCCGCTGGTATGAGTTGCGCGATCCGGCCGGCGCCACGCCGACATTAACGCAGAACAGCACCTACGCGCCCGACGCAGTCAATCGCTGGATGGGAAGTATCGACGCCGACCGCACCGGCAACCTGGCCCTGGCCTATAGTGCTTCGAGCAACACGCTTGGCCCCGAACTGCGCTTTGCCGGGCGGGCCCCGCTGATCCATTGGGTCAGTTGACCACGGGCGAGACCACGCTAAGCGGGACCGCCTGCGCGGCCATGCCCTGCAACCAAACCGGCATTGCTCGCTGGGGTGACTACAGTTCTCTCGAGGTGGATCCGACCGACAACTGCACCTTCTGGTATACGTCTGAGTACGCCAAGCTGTCATCCGGCGCCAATTGGTACACTCGCATCGGCGCTTTCCGCTTCCCAACGTGCACCAATACCTCGTCCACACTGGCCGCATCTGGCGCCAACCAGACGACCGCCCGCAGCACCTACCCGGTCACGGTGACTGTCAAAGATGCCGCCGGCGACATCAACTCGAGCTACACCGGCGCCGTACGACTGACCAGCAGCGACGGCGCCGCGTCGCTGCCCGCGAATTACACCTTCACTGCTGCCGACAGCGGCAGCCACACCTTCCCGGTCAAGCTCAACACGCTTGGCGCGCAGACGGTGACGGCGATGGACATCGCGGCGGGCACCCTGACCGGCAGCGCGAGTGTGACAGTCAACCCGGCTCCGGCCTCCATGGTAATCACCGCTCCCTCCTCCGGAAACACCGGCACACCTCACGCCGTGGGTATCACGGTCGCCCTGAGAAAAGGGGACAACACGCTGGAAAGCAGCTACGTCGGCACGGTCCACTTCACCAGTAATGATCCGAGCGCGATCTTGCCGGCTGATTACAGCTACACCGCCGGAGACGCCGGCACGCATGCCTTCTCCGTGACCTTTCTAAACCCTGGCGCAAAGACGGTTACCGTGACTGACACCGGCAACGGATCGTTGAGCGCGACGACCGCTGCCATCAATGTCACAGCCATCAGCACCTTTGTCGCGCCCGCCACTGGCGGTGGGACGGATGCCAACAGCTGCACGACCCCCAGCAGCCCGTGTCTCACGGTGGCGGCGGCAATCGCCAGGGCATCGTCCGCCGGCACGGTTACGATGGCACCTGGCAACTACGTCGAGCGGATTGAGCTTAGCCAAAACCTGACGGTCAATGGCGCCGGGGCTGCTTCCACCAGTATTGATGGCACCGGCAGTTCCGGCAGCGTGGTCACCGTTTACCCTGGCGTCATCGCTACCCTCAATGGCTTGACTATCAAGAACGGGAACAGCGGCGGCAATGGCGGCGGCATCGTCAATTTGGGCAGACTGAACGCCAGGCAGATCGCCGTGACCAACAACCAGGCCAGCAACGGTTCGCTGGGCGGCGGCATCATGAACGAGGCCGGCGCCACTCTGACCCTGCTCGACAGTCTGGTGGCGAACAACTCGCTGTCCTGTACTGATTCCTGTGGCGGCCTCGGTGGCGGCATGTACAGCCGCGGTGATGCCACTATCGCCAACACCACCATTGGCAATAATGATGCCTCCGCTGGGGGCGGTAACGGTGGCATCCGTGACCGCCACGGGGTCATGGTACTGGATAACGACACTATTTCCGGTAACTCCGCCGGCAGCGCGTCCGGTGGCGGGTTGGCAGTGTCAAGCGCAGCCATCAATCCACCGACGCTCCTTAACACCATCATTTCCGGCAACACCGCGGGCACCGGCCCGGACTGCAACGGGCTCGTCTCCTCTGGAGGCCATAATCTGATCGGCAATGGCGCCACCTGCAACGGTATTACCAATGGCAGCAACGGCGACCAGGTGGCCCCGCCATCCCCCGGCGCCAATCTGGGATCGCTTGCCGACAACGGTGGACCTACATTCACTATGGCGCTGGGCGCCGGCAGCACCGCCATTGACGTCGGTGACAACACGGCGTGTGCCGATGCCGCCACCGTGAACAAGGTTGATCAGCGAGGTGTCTCCCGTCCGCAAGGCGTCGCCTGCGACATCGGCGCCTTCGAGGTCACAAGCGGCGCGCCCACTGTGGCTCGAGTGGCTCGCTTCACCGCGTCCCGGCTGCGCGGTCTATCGAATGGGTCGAGAGCCGTGTTCCGCTGGCACCTGACCTCCGACCAGGGCATCGCCGGCTTCAACCTCTATGCGGCCAAGCACCGGCTCAACCCGCGCTTCATTGCCGTGCACGCCCAGCGATCGTACCGCTACACGGTTGAATGGAGCGGGTGCGGGCCGTTCACTCTGCAAGTCGTTCTTCGCAACGGCCAACATTCCTCGATCCACGCGCGTTAGTCCCCCAATTGAGTACCGTAGCCGGCCCCAGGTTGGTCTGGGGCCGGCTCTTGCTGTCGAGTCCATTCACCAACCGGCTGGGGAGTTCTTACGGCGGCCAGTGCATGCGATACGGACTACAGTGCCGTTCCTTTAGCAGCAGTGGGGCTCGCGGTCGCTGCTGAAAGTCGAAGGCGTGCCGTAGGTCTCCCGCGGTGCGGTCGAACCCGGAGAGATGGCCCAGGTGAAACACATCCTCGGCGAAACGGACGACCGAGCTGAAGTCGTAGGTATGTGCATCGACGGTGTGGGACCAGGCATAGGGTGAGATAATGATCGCCGGCACGCGCGGACCGAAACCGAGATTTCCGCGGTTGGGCGGTGGGACATGATCGTAGAATCCGCCGAAGTCGTCCCAGGTAAGCACGATCGCGGTGGACGACCAGATCGGACTCCGCATGATGGCGTTAATCTGATGAACCGTCCAGTTCTCTCCCATGCACTCGCTGGCCGGCGGATGTTCGCTGTGGGAAACATCGGGTATGACCCAACTCACGGCGGCCAGCCGGCCGCGTAGCGCATCTCTGGCAAAGCGCTGCTGGGGTACATCGGCATGTGCCCAAGCGGGTCCGTAGCGAATATGCTTTACGGCATCCAGGGCGGCCCATACATAACCCAGGTGTCCACGCTGAGGAGCGTAATAGCGCCAGGAGACGTGATGCCGATTTGCCTCGTCCACCAACGTGGGAAAGTCGAAGCACGGACGCTCCTGCACGAGGGTATTGGCTGCCGTACGGACGGTGACGCGGAAAGAGGGAACAGAATCGCAACCCCAGGTGCGGGGGGTGGTGGGCAGATTCACGCCTCCTGGGTTGTCCACCGCGCCGCCGGACTGCGCCGCGATGGTGGCCAGATGGTTGGGGAAGCTTGGCCCCCGAATGGTCGAGAAGAATCGGTCAGCCAGAGTATAGGTCTGGGCGTACCTCCAGTAATTCGGGATGCTGCTGCGATCGTAGCTGGCATCGGCATAGTTGACCCCGCGCTGCTGGGCACCGGGCAGCGAGTAAAATAGATTCATGCGGCCGGCGTTGATCGCCACGGCGGCGGAGTTGCCATCGTGCTGAATGTCGTTGGTCAGGTGGTCCGGCATGCGGGCCATCGGCACGCCGCGGACGCCCGCCACGGCATAGTGCGCCCCATCCGCTCCTGGAAATCGACCAAAGATGTTGTCGTAGGTGTGGTTTTCCTTGATGATGAAGACGACGTGCTTGATGCACCAGGTCCCACCGTGACACGCCACTGCGGGGCGGCGCCGGGGGGGTGCCGATATGGTCGGCTGCGCCAATCGCACGACGGTGACGATAGCCAGCGTCAAGCCCAGCAAGGCACACCCGGCAGCCAGCACGCTCATTCGTGGTTGCACGCGACTCGCCCTCCTCCCCTCTCAGCCTGCCATAATAGCCGGAGCGTTCGTCTTTTCGCTCCTCGATGACGACCGGCACGTTGACCTGATACCTCGATCTCCAACACACTGGAGGACGAGCGCGTCCCCATCGGGCCGTTGCACAGTGTGATGCGGGAGAAGCCATGACGACCGAACGGGCGCGCCTGACCTTTTCGCGCGAAGATCGAGTGATGGGCGTGCTGCTCCTGGCCGTGGTAGCCGCTTTGTTTTCGGCCGGCCTGGGTTGGTCGCCTACCCTGCAATTCTTTCTGTCGGTACTGTCCGTTATTCCGCTCGCGGCCTTTATCGGGGCCGCCACCGAAGCTCTGGCGGACCGATTAGGCGGCAGGATCGGCGGGCTGCTCAACGCAACGTTCGGAAATGCGCCCGATCTGCTGGTGGGTGTGTTTGGCGTGCAAAAGGGACTGATTCCTCTGGTCAAGGCGACCCTGATCGGCGCACTTATCAGCAACTCAGCGCTCATCATGGGATTGTGCTGCATGGTGGCTGGGCTGCGCTTTCACAAGCCACGCTTTGATCGAGAGGAAGCGGGGCACCACAGCGTGTTGATCTTTCTTACGGTAGCCGCGGTGCTATTCCCCTCGGTGGGGGCGATTGATCTCTGTGGGGGCGCGCACTGCGCTTCCGCGGCGAACTCGGACACGATACTGCACGTCAGCATCGGAATCTCGGTTGCCCTGCTGATCGCCTACGCGGCCTACATCGCGTATGGCATCTTCGGTCTGGAATCGCTGGCCCATGGCAGCAAGGAAGGTCGTGATGCCCGGCGACTCCAACAACGGGCGGAAAAGCCGGGGCCGGCCACCTGGCCAGCCTGGTTTGCGGTGCTGGTGCTGGGACTCTCGACCGCGGCACTGATTCCTATTACAGATATTCTTACCGGCAGCGTCGATCCGGTAACCCATGTCCTGGGATGGACCCAGGTCTTCGTGGGGATTATCATCGTGGCCAATGCCGGCAATGTGGCCGAGGGGTATGCCGCCATCCGACTGGCCTATCAGCGCGGGGGCAACTCACCCGACGATCAGGACTCCGGCCTCGATCTGGCCCTGGGTATTGCCTCCGCCTCTTCGATTCAGATTGCGACCTTCGTGGCCCCGGTGGTGGTGCTCTACAGCCTGACCGCGCACCACATGAATCTGGTGTTCAGCCCGGTGGAGATCGCCATTCTGGCCCTGCTGGCTGTGATCTTCGCGTATATTGCCCACGATGGAGAGACCAACTGGCTTGAGGGCATCCAACTGCTGGTGCTGTACGCCATGGCCGCCGTGGTCTTCTATGCCTTGCCGGTCTCGGTGTTCGGCGGGTGACCGCGCACGTGACTATTCCCATCACCACCAGTCCGTCTCGCCGTAGTACAGCGGCGCATGAGGAATGCGACTTGAAGCTCGTTACGCCACTCCGTGTGCACCATCTAGCCGCAGCCCCAGCACGCCAGACAGCTCCCGTAGCATACTCTGGGCTTGCGTTACATCCTTTCCGTGCGCTGAACCCCGCCGAATGGCGTCCGCCAGGTCACGTAGCACGGTGATCGCCCCGAGCGTATCAAGATCGTGGTTCATGCGTTGCATGAAGCGATCGCGATAGCGGGCGGCGTCAAGCGCAACCTGCGACCCCTGTGCCGCCAACGTAGCGGCCTCGGCCACCTCACGGGCCACGATTTGAGATTGCTTCAAGGCCGCTTCGTCCCAGTGCAGCTCGGAGCGATAGTGGCAGCCCGAGAGATAGAGCCGAACCGCATCGGCCCCATACTTCGGCGCGAGATGCCGGGCAAAGACCATATTCCCCAACGACTTCGACATCTTCTCGCCATCCATGAACACCATACCGGTGTGCATCCAGTGCCGGGCCAGGGGGTGGATGCCGGTGGCGCTCTCCGACTGTGCGATTTCGTTCTCATGGTGCGGAAAGATCAGGTCCGAGCCGCCGCCGTGGATGTCGAGCGGTGCGCCGAGATACTTCAGCGACATAGCGCTACATTCCAGATGCCAGCCCGGCAAGCCTTCGCCCCAGGGGCTGGACATGCTCGGTTCGCCTGGTCTGGAGGGACGCCACAGCACAAAGTCCAGTGGATCCCGGCGCTGGGGATCGTCCGGGTCGCCGCCTCGTGAGCGAGCCAGCGCGATCATTCGGTCCCGGCTGTATCTGGAGAGAATCCCATAATCGGCATCGGAGTTGATCGAGAAGTAGACAGAGCCAGCCACCTGATAGGCATGGCCCGAGTCCAACAATTGCTGCACCAATGCGATCATTTCCGGGATCTCGCCGCTGGCCCGCGGGTAGAACTCGGCCGGTAGGATGTTCAGGGCCCGCGTATCGGCCAGGTACTGCTCCGTCTCACGCGTCGCAAGATCTTGATAGGCAATGCCAAGCTGATTCGCTTTGGCGAAGAGCGGATCGTCGATATCGGTAATGTTCTGAACATAGCGGACCTCGTGGCCGAGGTATCGCAGGTAGCGAATCAGTACGTCAAACGACGCAAAAGTAAAGGCGTGTCCCAAATGCATGGCGTCGTAAGGGGTGATGCCGCACACATAGATGCTGACCGTGGGTCCGGCCGGCTGGAAGTCGTTGATCTCTTTGGAGAGCGTGTCGTACAGCCGCAGCGTGTTACTCATAAGCCCGACGAAGTCGCCATTGGCTCATGGTATGTCCCATACTGCTTCAATCTGTCAGTATCCTCCCTCACGGCGCCCGAGAGCAGGGCGTCGTGTGGCTCCCTGCATCACCATTATGCCGCTAGCCCTCCCTCCCGCAGCCCCTCCCCGTCGGGGCGAGGGGAGCACGAAAGGAAACAGTGTCTTTGAAGAACTGCCCATCTCCCCGCAGGAAGAGGTAACGCAGGAATCAGTCTCTCTAAAGATCTCCCCCTCCCCCATGGAGGGAGAGGGGGCGAACCCTGACACTGAACTACCGCGCAGCTACGCGCACGACCTCGCCGTTGGACATGACCACCTCGAGGTTGAACACTCCTGCCCCGCTCCAACGGGTACTGTATCGAAAGGAGGTGCGCTGCATGCTCGGGATGAGGTGGGCGTTCAGACGCTGCCTGCCGGCATACAGGTTGAACCCCGTAATCTGGTGATTGGGCGCCACGCTCCAGCGGAAGACAGTTTGGGCGCCATGCCGGGAAACGGCCAGATGCGTCACGCGTGCCGCGGTAGGACCGCCAGATGACAGTGATGACACGCAGCTTCCGCCTACCGTGCAATCGGTGTAATTGCCGCTACCGTCCACCGCTACTGCATGGACCGCCGTTCCCGCCGGCTGGTTCAGGCTTGCCGTCCAGGTGGTCCCATTCTGCGTTCCGAGGACAGTAGTCGAGTTTCCGTAGGAGTCAAGCGGGGAGCCTGCGTAGAATCTCACGCCGCTCAGGCCCTTAGCACCGGTGCTGGCGCCGGAGTCAACCACGTTTGTTGCCGAGGCAGTAACCGTGCCTCCTGGGGAACCCGACGTGGTGGGCGATGACATCGTGGGCGCCAAGGTGTCGGTAGCGGCGGGCGGCGAGTAACTGGACGATTGCAGAAAGTCGGTGGTGAAGAACAGGCCGAACGCGCTGCTGGGTGACACGCCGACACCTACCCAGTTGAACTGGCCAAAGCCGTTGCCGCCGGTGTACCCCAGGATGCTGTGCCGGTGGTCCCAACCATTGGAGCTGTCGTCGTACATGAACTCGAACACGGCCGCCGCTGCCGAGGAGTTACCGGCGATATTCTCCCCCAGGTTGCAGCAACTGTTAGCAATGGCTTGGTTTACGGTCAGCCGACCGAAGGTGTCCCCCGGCTGGTTGAACGGATTGTCGATCGGGCTGGGATGAGCAAAGTAGCCGTATTGATTCATCTCATGGCTATGGTTGAAGTCAATTTCCGACATCAAGGTGGTGTCGAGCTTTAACAAGCTCACGCCGCGATCCTGCCGTTCAGCGTTATACAGGACGAACACTTGCTGCTGTGGGGAATAGCCGTTCCAGGTGGCCTCGGATATGCTCTGATTGGCGGTGAGGTCCAGTGGGGTGTTGCACCCTTCCACGGCACGCGCATGCGTGAACGATTTTTCCATGTTGGCAAAGGTGCCGAAGCCGGAACTGGCCGTCTGATCACTCGAACTGTCTGCCAGCGGTGCGCAGTTGCTGGCGTATGCCACCCCCGGCAGGCTGAACCGTGTGCCGCTGGCCGTTGAGGAGATTACCGCGCTGGAGCCCAACCAAACTACCAATGCAAGACCGCGAGACAAACGCACGATGACTGTCCTTCCTTCTATGAAAAAACCCGCTAGCCCGCGGGGACTGGATCCGTTTGAAACAAAAAGGCAGCGCGAAGGTCGGCGACCGAAACTACATTTCAGCAGTCGCGCTAGGCACAGTATGCACCACCCTTGGCAAGAATCAATTACAGAGGGCCGGCGTCGCGGCATGACCATCGGCCCTTAAAGCAGGACTGAATGCCGGTGACTGTTTATCCGGACGCGTCTCGCCGGCAGGCGTAGCATTGACACCCGGGTCGAGCGGTGAATTGTTCACGCTGAATCGCTTGTAGAATGCTGTCGACACGCTGTGTGATCCGTTGGTTACTGTCCGGAGTTGGAGCGGTCGTATGCTCGGAGCCGTCCCGAAGGAAATGGTAGGTGTAGAGCAGTTCTTCCGGCGAGCGGCCAAAACGTTCAGCTACGGCCATGCCGTAGACCGGAAGCTGGAGGGTGTCCCGCAACCACTCACGCGCCTCCGGTCGGCCGCTCTTGAAGTCGACCAGCTCCAGACGGCCATCGTCGAGCGGGAAGACAGCGTCGATCCGTCCTCGTACCGAACTTCCCCCGAAGGGAAGGGTGAATGCCTCCTCGAAGAGGATCGGGCGCGTATTGAGACGCGATTGGAGGAAGCGGTTGAACATTTCCAGCGCCTCTGGAGCCGCGTCCGGCTCGAGCAGCGAGGGCTGTGTGAAGTGAGCCGCGATCAGGGCATGGACGTTGGTCCCGAGCGCCATGGCAGGGGATAGCGGCGGCGGAACGCGGCGTACGTACGTGAGATAGTACTGGTATGGACAGGTTTCATACGCCATCAGCGCCGAGACAGAATAGGCTGGTAGCGTGGTCCGGCCGCGCGGGCTGGCAGATTGCTTCACATGGACTGGTCGAGCTCAGCCTCCGTGATCGCAACGGTGACGCCGTAGACGGCGTGTGCGACGATCATCACCGCGGTACGTGAGCTGGAATCATCATCGGGGGGTGGATAGAGGCCCAGGCCAGGCAGGAAGCCCAGGTAGCCTATAGCCCAGAGAGCTTCACCGAAGAGTAGGCCACGAATTTCTGGTCTCCCCGGCACAAAGCGGCGAACCACCAGCGTGTATCCAATGCCGCAGACTGTGCCGTAGCCCAGATGGGAGCTGAGCCAGAGGGCGCGAAATACCGGTTCGGGGAGCTTACTGATGTCGACACCGACCTTTTTGCCCGCCCGTTGTGCGATCTGCTTGGGCGGCACCAGGTGCACGAGACCAGCCAGCTTGGCTACCGCGATGACCGCCGACATGGTACCAGTGGCGATGACGCCGGCCACTCCGCCGCGTACAAGTGTGTTCATAGCTGCTCCTTCATCTAGGGTATCGCACTCTATGAGGTATAGCACGTGTCGCCGTGTGGGGGAGCAGAATAAGACAAATGGCATGGTGCCGGCTGCCCCCCTCCCCCGTCCCCTCCCCCTCGCGGGGGGGAGGGGCGATACCTCGGTGGAGACGCGAACACCTACGGTTCACGCAGCGTTGAGGCGCCCGGCCCAGCCGGGCGACCGACGGGGTGGCACGTCCCTCTACGGCTCCCAGTTATGCATTGGGTCCCCACACTAATCAGGTATTCCCCCTCCCCCCGGGCGAGGGGGAGGGGGTTAGGGGGAGGGAGGGCGCGCATCGCGAGCATTACTCACATGATCTTCACATGTCGCAGGGCTACACTGAAGGTGCAAGTCGGCGGCAGCCATAGGCTGTAGCTGCTGCCCGCATTTCAAGTCAGCCACCATTCACGGGACATAACGCATGATTGCTGAACAACCTTCGGACACGATTCCGAGCGCCCAACCCATAAAGCGGAAGTCTGACAAGACCGGTCCGGCCGGGCTGCTCCTCACCTTTTTTCTTAAGTTTGCCAAGTTTGCGAAGCTGGCCAAGCTGGTGCTGTTCACGGCTTCTTTTGCCACCTATGCGGTGCTGTTTTCCTGGAGGTTCGCCGTCCTCATTTTGGTGTCGCTCTTTGTCCATGAGAACGGGCATATCTGGGCCATGAAGCGCGTCGGCATCAAGACCAAGGGCATCTACTTCATTCCACTGTTTGGCGGAGCAGCGGTCGCGGAAAGCGCCTTCCCGTCGCGTCGGGATGAAGTGTTCGTGGCGATCATGGGACCGATTTGGGGATTGGCGCTGGCCCTAGGCGCTGGGGCACTCTATGTCGCCACCCAGGACCCGCTCTGGGCCGCCGCCTCTGGCTGGATGGCCTTCATCAATTTGTTCAACCTGTTTCCGCTCAATCCGCTGGACGGGGGCCGTATTGTGAAATCGGTGGCGTTTTCACTCAACAGTTGGCTGGGTATTGGCGTGATGCTGGCCGGTTTCCTGGCCGCGCTGGTTCTCACGTTCAAGTTTGGATTTGGTCTGCTGGTTTTTATCCTGTTCATCGGCGTCGCTGAGTTTTTTGCGGAGGTTCGGGCACACCGCGCTGGTCGTCCCGGCTTGCCCGGAATGCGGTTACGGGAGGTGCTGGGATCGCTGGCTGGATACGTGCTGCTGGCGGCGGTATTGCTGGGTTTGATGCTCGTGATGCAGCACGAGCCGGGGGCTGGCCTGGCTAGGCAGTTCTTGCGGACCTAGCGCCCGTTCACGGGAGGCGGCAGTAGTGCAGTATGGCATTTCCATTCCCAACTTTGGACCGTACTTTGATGTGCGCCGTATGGCCGCGCTGGCCCACGATGCGGAGGAGGCCGGCTGGGACGGCTTCTTTCTGTGGGACCATGTGTACTGGGCGCTGTTTCCTATCTCGGATCCGTGGATGGCGCTGACCGCGATTGCACTGCAGACTACGCGAGTTCGGATCGGTACCATGGTGACACCTCTGCCTCGCCGGAGGCCAGTAAAGCTGGCGCGGGAAACCGTGACACTCGATCATGTATCCGGTGGCCGGCTCATCCTGGGGGTGGGGCTGGGGGTACGCCCCCAGGAGTGGGAGCACCTGGGTGATGAGGCCGATCTGGTGGTGCGGGGCCGCATGCTGGATGAGGGGCTGCAGGTGCTGGAGCGTCTCTGGCGGGGTGAGGCCGTGGAGCACCATGGAGAGCATTACACGGTGCATGTGCGCGATCTACCCGGCCGTGAAGGCGCCGTTCCCTTCGCGCCGCCGGCACGTCAGCAGCCGCGCATTCCCGTGTGGGTGGGAGGACGCTGGCCCAACAAGCGGCCGTTCCGCCGAGGAGCCCGCTGGGACGGCATCATTCCGACCAGTGTGCGGGGTGGTATCCACGAACGGCTAACGCTGGAGCAGCTGCGGGAGTGCGTCGACTACACGATGCATCACCGGGCCGTCGACGAACCATTGGAGGTTGCGGTTGGCGGCCACACGGATGGAAACGACCTGGCCCGGGACCAGGCACACGTGGCGGCTTACCAGCAAGCAGGCGCGACCTGGTGGCTGGAGGATTTGAGTCCATGGGCGTTTGGCTGGCAGTGGGAGGGTGAGTGGCCCATAGCGCAGATGGAGGAGCGGGTGCGGCAAGGGCCGTCCCGGTAACGGCTTGCGTCCCGTCCAGATCCACGGTCATGTTGCACTGTGCTTCGCGGCGCAATATACTTGCTGTGCTACGGGAGGGCGTATGGCCGACTGCGTGTTACTTCGCGAGGACGACCGAGACCTGATCCAACTCGTGCATGAGCTGCTGGAGGACCAGGACTACACCATCGTGGACGTGGTCAGCCTGGAGGATTTGCTGGTCGAGGCCACACGCCGCGGGCCGTGCGTGGCGTTGATCGACGGGACTCACCCCGCTGGGTTCGACCTGTGGTGGTTAGGCCCGGTATTGTCCAAGCTTGGGGTTCCGGCAATCGCCTTCACTGCCCACGCTTCCGCACGAGAACAGTTTGAGCACGATGCGCACGGCTATGTCGGTGTGCTGACCAAACCGTTCGATGCCGATGCCTTCATCGACCTGGTCAACTCGATCTGTTGGGCGCACGAGCAGCAGGTCGCTTCTTAGCGGCTGCCAGGGCTCGCCGGAGCGCTGCTTCCCGGATTGGCGCTTCCAGCGTGATGTCTCCGATCTCCAGTACCGGTATCCGGATGTCGTAGAGCCGGAACAGTGCCGGGTCCCGTGTGATATCGACTTCCTCGATGAGCGTCGGATACCGCGAGCGCAGGCGCTCGAGTGCGATCTTAGCGTCATCACAGAGGTGGCAGCCAGGTTTCCCATAGAGCGTCACCGGCTGGGGCGCGCTCGGCACGGATAGCTGGCGGATGAACTGCCGTAACGGGCCGATAGTGAGTACCTCACTCTGAGCACAAAGAGTGCTAGCCCACTCTACCGCGCTACACAACTTCTGCTAGGTTGGAGGGGCAGGGGATAGGCAAGCACAGCGAGCATGTGCCATTCTACCGGTCCCGAGAGAGCCATTGATGGCTCGACGCGGCGTTCTTCCTGGAGGTATCAGTCGAGGTTGAAATCTGCTCCTGGACAGCCACACCCTCGCGCCGGCTTGAAGGGTTTGCCCGCCTTCCCACAGTTGTTGAACCAGTTATGCCGGCAAGCAGCGGCGGACACGGCGGCAACCGGCGCCATCTTGCTGCTGTACGACGATCTTGCCGATGCCTTTTCGATCGCAGCGGCCTCTGACGGGAGTTTAAGCAGTTGGGTGGGACGTGAGGTCGAGGATGGGGACTCGCCGCTCTTCCGGGATGTGCTGGAGCGCCGCGCTATCATGGCTGTTCCGCCACTCCCCGCCTCGTTCGCTCAGCTGGAGGTGGTCGCGGGCCAACTGATTCCGCTCCACAAAAAAGTACCGGTCGGCGTGCTCCTGGTGTCAGGGCTTGCCGCGCCGGTGGATGAGGGCCGCCGGGTGGCGATGCTGCGCCTCGGCAAGGCAGCGGCCGAGCACATTCAGCGAGCCCGCCCCGATCTGGAGCACCACTGTATTTTCCGGCGGATTCTGGAACTGGACCCGGGCGGCATCGCGGTGGTGGAGGGGCCGGATCATGTTTTTAGCTATGCTAACCTGGCATTTCGCCAGGTCTTGAAGCACGACCGCGTGCCTTTGCTGGGTCGCTCACTGCGCGCACTGCGCCATTCCCTCCCGGCCGTCGAGGCGGCGCTCGACGAAGTTCGATGGAGCGGGGAGCCACAGCATATGGCGCAGGTAGCCGTGGTTGACGAGTATGGGTCACGCTACTATGAAGTGCATCTGGCCCCGGAACGGGCTATCGATAGCGAAGTCGCCTCGACCGTTCTCACCATCTGGCCCCGGACGGACGCGGTGCTTACGCGGAAAGCGCTGGAGACCTCGCTAACACAGTTCGCCCAATCGCAAAGTATGCTCTCGGCGGTGCTTAACAGCACGAACAACGGCATTTTTCTGGTCGGACCAGCGCTCGAGGTTCTCTATGCAAACCGGCGAATCGGCGATCTACTCGGCCTCGACTTTCGCTCGCTGGTGGGACGCGACCAGCGGGATGTCGTCACGGCGATCAAAGACCATATGGTCTACCCGGACGACTTCGAGCGTCGCCTGCTCCATCTGTACGACCACCTCGAGGAAACGGCCACCGAGGATGTCGAGGTGCTGCTGCCCAGCCGGCGCACGCTGGAGCGCTACAGCGGTCCCGTCTATACGGACGACGGGGCGCTGCTAGGGAGGATTGAGGTGTATTCGGACGTTACCGAAGTGCGCGCCTTGCAACAAAACAAAGACGGGTTTCTTTCGCTGGTCTCGCACGAATTGAAGACGCCGGTCACGAGTATTAGAGGGTATGCGCAATTGCTCCACCGCCGAGCGGTGCGCGATGTGGCTCCGGAAAGCACGCTCAACGCATACACTGTGATCGAGCGTCAGACCACGCGCATGCACGATTTAATCGATTCTCTGCTGGACCTGACACGACTCGAAACGGACAGGATGTCGCTGGCACTGGCTGAAGTCGATCTGGGGCGATTGGTCACACGGGTGGGCGAGATGATGGAGATGGCGCAGGAAGATCGCCAGCTACTCTTCGATCTGTCATCGGAGCCGGTGATCATTGTGGCCGACGAGAACCGCATTGAACAGGTCGTGATGAACCTCTTGAGCAATGCTTTGCGCTTTAGTCCGGAAGGAGGGGTGGTGACGATTGCGGTGCGTCGCGAGCGCGATGCGCGGATCATCGTACGAGACGAAGGGAAGGGGATCGCACCCGATGCGCGTGAGCGTATCTTTGAACGATTTTTTCGAGCGGAGCACGTTCCGGACGCAAGCGGCATGGGCGTCGGTCTCTATATCACCAAAGGCATTGTCGAGCGTCACGGAGGCACAATCAGCGTCGAGAGCGAGCTGGGGAGCGGCTCCACGTTCACTGTATCGCTCCCGACACATGGTATACCCGTTCGCACCCATCAGACGGATAGCAGTAGAAAGGAATACCCATGCGATTAGCCAACAAGACGGCCATCGTTACCGGCTCGGCCACCGGCATAGGAAAGGCCATTGCTCAGGTCTTTGCCCGCGAGGGCGCCGCCGTGACCATTGACTACGTACATGGTCAGGATGCCGACGCCAAATCGGTGGTGGATGAGATTACCAAGGCTGGGGGGAAAGCGCTGGCGGTCGAAGCCGACATCACGAAGCCGGACCAGGTCCAGGCGATGATCGATCAGACCTGCCAGAAATTTGGCAGGCTGGACATCTTCGTCAATAATGCCGGCATCGAGCACAAAGTGCCCTTTGTCGACATCTCGCTCGATCTCTGGGACAAGGTGATCGCGGTTAACCTGACCGGGCCATTCCTCTGTGCTCAAGCAGCAGCCCGCCAGATGATCGAGCAAAAAGGGGCGGGCCGAATCATCAACATTTCGTCGGTCCACGAGGACCTGCCCATGCCGACCAACGTGCCGTACTGTGCATCCAAAGGCGGCTTGCGTATGATGATGCGCACGGCCTGTGTAGAGCTTGCTCCTCTCGGCATTACGATGAACAATATCGGACCCGGCGCGGTTGATACGCCAATGGACGCCGATCTCAAAGCCCATCCCGATCAATTCGCCAAGTTGCTCGCCGAAATTCCGGTGGGGCGCATGGGCCAGCCCGATGAGATCGCGAATCTAGCGGTGTATCTGGCCTCGGACGAGTCGGCGTACGTCACGGGAAGTACGTTTTTCATCGACGGCGGCATGCTGCGGCAGTCGGGAAGCTTGTAGGCGCTCAGGCTCCGAACATGGCGAACGTGGCGCGGTCGCCGCGTTCGCCGGTAGCGCGAACCGTCATTTGGAATCCCGTCCTGGCACGGTCGACCTTGAAGAGCACTGCAGCCGGGAGAAAGTCGCCGTGCCCGTTGGTGGTCGTGCCGCGGTGATAGTTGAGCACACGCTCATGGCCATCTGGTCCCACCCCAGTGAAGTGGTAGATGAGGCGGACGTGCTCATGCGGGTGGAAGTGATGGCCGGCGATTCGACACGAGATGCGCGATTGCTGATCCGGCTCCTCGTAGTTTCCCACGATCTGAGGCAGTCTGGCCGCGGAAGCGATGCCGGGCGCGGCCAGGAAGATCGCGAGAAGGAGAGCCAGGGGGGAACCGCGCATAGATTTGCTCACAGATCGAATTGCCATACTGTACCACACCGCTGGCGCGGTACATGATTTGCAGGCTTCAGAGGGCCAGGATCGGGGCGCCGGCCGCCTGGTGACAAAAGTCACCCTCTCTGCCCTGCCAATCGTCGCCGGCTACGTTGACAGGCCGGTTGTAGGCACGTACGCTGCAGGTAACTGCTCAATACGAGGTCTCTACGATGCGCTCGGAACACGATTCACATATCATCCTTGCCACGATAGTCCCCGTGGCGGCCTGCTTGGTATTTTTTATAGTGTGGCAGAGCAACGGCGGCGGGGCCATTAGTGTCCCCCTATTGCCGATTCCTTCCTTCACCCTGCCAACGTTGCCCAATATCACATCCCCCCGAATTAATGTCCCGATGCCGGTCCCGGTACGCCACCTGACGCGGAGCATCTCGCGCAATCCGCTGGCCACTGGAGCCGCGGTGCTGGGAGGCACCATCGTCGGGGTGGTAGTGGCCGGTACTATAGCCGAGTTAATCCGCGCGGTCTACCGCAGCTGTCGCACGCCAGTCGAGACCTCACCAACAGACGCGAGCTGAGGGAAAAAGGCGCCCGGGATGGATCGGTGGGGTGTTTTAGCTGGCTCGCACCGTCACCACCTGCCCGTGCGACAGGAGGACGCGGAGCGTGTAAGGGCCGCCTCCGCTCCACTGAGCGGCATAGTGGTAGCTAGCGCCGGCCAGCCGGACCGGGATCAGAGCGCGATCGAGCTGCCGGCCATGGGCAAAGAGGTGAAAGCCGACAACGCCCTGAGCGGTCACCAGGCGCCAGTGGAAGAGTACGCGTGTTCCCACCCGTCGCGCCGAAAAGTGTGCAACTCGAGCCGCGGTTGGAGTGCTGTTGCCAACGTCCTGTGCAAACTCTGACGTCTCGGTCCCATCGTTTTTGGTCGCCGTGGCCGTCACGCCGGAAGCCGAGATGTTGGTGAAGGTGACGGTATTCGCGGCGTTGTTGGTGCAGGCAGTTTGGGGGTCGGTCATCGTCCCCAGGTAGCTCACGCTCCCGCCGGAGTTACGGTCGTTTGGGGCGACGTGATAGCTGAAGAGCTCGACGGTGCAACCGGGGCAGGTCTCGACCCGGGCTGTGCCACCGGTGAAGGACAGTATTTGCGGGCAGGGCAGGTATTCGTTCGGCTGGTTGCTGGTCGAGGTCGAGGTGTTACAGGTTTGCGGGTCCTGGCCGGTCAGGTAGATCTCGCCGGCGGAGCCGGCGGTTGCAGGCACGGTCGTGACATTATCGTGGATGCGGTTCTGACTGATGGTGAAGGCGGACTGCCCCCTATCTTCACCCCGGAGCCGACATTGTAGGCGATGGTGTTGGCGAGCGTGCCGGAACCGCCGATGATGCCGGTGGTCCCGGCCTCGACCCCGTTGCCGCCATTCCCCAGATGCGTGGCGCCGTCGGCACCTACGCCGATCAGGTTGCTCTGGACCTTCGTGCCTCCGTTACCTTGGACCAGGACGCCGTCCCCTTTGTTCCCGCTGACCACGTTGCCGGTCTCCGCCTGGCAGGTGCTGGTAAAGCTGCCGGGGCTTTGGGAAAGGCCCCCGACGCAATCGCCCTGATCCGAGACGATGTCGATGCCGTTGCCGCCGTTCGGCCTGGCTACGTTCCCCGAGGAGTCCGTCCCGACCTTGTTAGCGTAAAAGCTCACGCCGTCGCTCATGCTCGTGATGCCGTCGCCGGTGTTGCCGCTGATCACATTGTCGTGGATGACGGTTCCTCCACCCGGCCGGATACCCACGGTGTTAGGGCCAACCGTCGTCCCATCCGGCGCGATGCCCACGTAATCGTAGGCGATGATATCCACAGGCCCCCCGAACTGGCGGCCGTCGGTTATCGCGCCCGCGTTAGCCCCTGTGAAGTTGACGAAGCTCAGGTGCTCGACCAGTTGTCCTGAGCTGGCGTTTCCGGTGCTTGAGAAGGCGCCCAGCTGCAGGCCGTACGGGCTGGTCGTGTTGCTGCCGTCGATCTCTACCATCAATCCGTCGGCCTGGTTGGTTCCGTTCACCGTGACGTTCGAGGTACTGAGGGAGAGGCCACTGGCGACCTTAATCGCACAGGGCGATCCACAGTTCGGAATGTTGAAGGTGATGGTATCGCCGTCCTGGGCGGTGGCCAGGGCGCAGCGAAAGGATTGGGGAGCGGCGGTGCAATCTCCGTCCGCGTTGGTCGTCACCACACGGGTGGTGGCGGCGTGGGCCGGGATTCCGGAAAGTGGGGCGGATAGGACAGCCAGGGCGGGGATAATTACGAGCAGGGCAATGATGCGGTAGCGGAGCATTCTCAAGAAACTCTCCTTCGTGGAATGGGCATGAGCACCGGCAGGCCTCAAGAAATGGGACGAGAGGTCGTTTCGGCTGCGTGACGTATACAAGCGCTGTTGTACTCTGTTCGATCAGCAAATACACACCTCAGACAGCTCCCTCGGTACCATTTTCATTTGACTTGACACGCGTCATAGATGCCGGGTTCTTACTTGAAGGCTCGCCGCTTTTACCACAACGGCTGAGGCTCGATCACCGTCTCCCGCACCTCCCCATCGATCTCCTCCAGGTGGTACACCTGCGCCGTCGGCGCCGCGCTTACCTTCGCGCGCAGTTCAGTCTCCTCGAAGTGCAAGGCAACTCCGTCGTCGACCGCCCAGCCCGGCGTCAGGGCCCGCGCGATGGCGTCCTGGTAGGTTGGGCGGCGGCTCGGCTCGGAGTCGTAGTGGGGACAAAAGCTGCCGGGGAGGAAGCCGAGGCAGTTCTGCATGGAGGTGAGGGTGGGGCCAAAGGAGTCGGTGATGCCACTCTGGAACCAGCAGAGGCCTCCCGCGCTGAAGCCGCAGAGCAGCGTGCCTCGCTGCCAGGCCTCCCGCAGGATGGCGTCGAGGCCGTGTAGGCGCCAGACGGCCAGCATATTGGCGGTGTTGCCGCCGTTCACGTAGATCATATCCTGCTGGAGCAGGTACGAGCGCAGGTCATCGACCGTGCGATTGAAGAGCGTCAGATGGGACGGTTCGCACCGGCTGGATGGGAAGGCGCCATAAAAGCCGGCAATCGACTCCACCGAGTCGCCGACCGCGGTGGGGAGGAAGCAGATCCTGGGATGCGGCGTGTCGACCAGACTGAACAGGTAATCGTTGAGCAGGGCAGCGCCCGGCCCACTCGAGAGCGTGCTGCTGCTCATGGCGACAATAGGCATGTCCTGTCTCCTCTCGTTCGTTCTCTGCATCTGACCAGTGTGGCATGAGAGCGTCTTTCGACATGATGCAGGCTACACCAGTGGGCTGGCGGCGACGGTGGCTGTGCAGAACGCGTCCAAGTTTGCCACGCCCTCCTTGATCCGCTCCGCTGAATTTTCGCCAAAACTCGGCTGCATAGCCTCCCATGGTTGCGTTTGCGGGAAAAAAGCGCTTCCGGGCGCGATGCCAACTCCTTGCTGGAGCGCCGCCTCCATAGGGTTGCTGCACTCCCTATATGCAGACTTTATCGATATGCAGGCTTTATAGGCGGCCAGTCTGACGGAGCTGAAGTGTTCGGCGGAGGCAGCAGTCGTCCGCACCCGCGACGCGGCATGGCATAGAGGTCGCATGGCGACCATGTGTGATGTGCTGGTCACCGCTCTGGTAGGGGACCTACCCCATTCAGGGCACAAGTTGGCTCCGCCCGGCCCGCTTTCGTTGGTCGCGGTGGATACCAGTACCCACCGGAGACACCGGTGGGCAGGCCGCGTTGGTTGGTCGCGAGGTTGCCCTTACCTAGAGGGAACACCGTTGGGAGGGCCGGGCGGAGCGACGGCCCCTACGCGTTCACTGTGCCTACAGTAAAGACCGTATGTACGCAGACCCCCGGCCGGGTGACAAATCAGGCGGACACGATGTCTCGCACCTGTTCGGTCGCGACCCATATAGGGACCGAACATCAGACAGCTGCGCTGCCCTGTGATCTATGGTGGGTGAGAGGACAACCATAGCGAGAGAGGTAACTTTTGGAGATGTGCTGGAGCGAGCGGTATGCGACGCGAACCGGTCGTATGACGAGTTCCGCTATACGGGAGCTTTTGAAGATCACGGAACAACCGGGTTTCATTTCATTCGCCGGCGGGTTGCCCGCCCCGGAGCTTTTCCCGGTGGAGGAAGTGGCGGAGGTGGCCCAGCGCGTCCTGCGTGAGGCAGGGCAGGTGGCGCTTCAGTACAGCGCCACCGAGGGATACCGTCCGCTTCGTGAGCTGATCGCGCGGCGGATGACGGACGAGGGTGTGGCCGCGACGGTGGACAATATTCTGGTTACCACCGGCTCACAGCAGGCGATTGATCTGGTAGGCAAAATTTTGCTGGACCCGAGTGATGCGGTCGTGGTTGAATCGCCCACCTATCTCGCCGCACTGCAAGCCTGGAACGCCTATGAAGCGAGTTACATCGGTGTGCCGTCCGATCAAGATGGGATGGACGTTGAGCTGTTGGAGGAGATAGCGTCGAGGCAGCCCAAGTTGCTGTACTGCCAGCCGAATTTTCAAAACCCCACGGGTGTGACGCTGTCGCGGGAGCGGCGGGAGAGGCTGGTGGACATCTCAGGACGCCACGGGTTACCCGTCCTGGAGGATGACCCCTACCGCCAGCTACGCTTCGAAGGCCGGCACCTCCCCCGGCTTATTGGCCTTGAGTCGGCGCGGCAAGGCAACCACGGCGAGTATCGCGGCAACATCATCTCGTTGAGTACCTTCTCCAAGATCCTGGCGCCGGGCCTGCGCGTCGGCTGGGTGGTCGCCGCTCCTGAGGTTATCGCTCAGCTCACGCAAGCCAAGCAGGGCACGGACCTCCATACCTCGACCCTGGACCAGATGATTGCCTATGAGATGCTTCGCACTGGATACCTGGAAGACCACCAGCAACTCATTGTGCGGACCTACCGCGAGCGGCGGGACGTCATGCTGGCTTCTCTGGCCGAACATTTCCCGCCGGAGGCTCGTTGGACCCGTCCCGAGGGCGGAATGTTTGTCTGGGTCGAGCTGCCCGGCGCGATCGACGCGTCCGAACTGCTGCGAGAGGCAATGAAGCAGCAGGTGGCGTTTGTGCCGGGGCAAGGATTCCATGTTGATGGAAGCGGCCGCAATACCCTTCGGCTCAACTTTTCCAACTCGACGCCGGCCCAGATTCACGAGGGCGTCGACCGGCTGGCCCAGGCACTGGACTTGGTTCAACGCGGGCTGGAGGGAAGGGAGGAATATATAGGAGTACTCCTTCGAACCACGTTGCAATAAAGCGGGAGTTGGGATAAACTCGGCATGTTCTTTATCCGTACTTAGTAAAGAAGGAGCCAGGAGTTGAGGAGAAGATCGTTCGTGGTAGGCGGGCTTGCCCTGCTTATGACAGTCGGCGCATCGGTGGGTGCCGGAGGCGGGCAGGCGTTCGCGAGTCACGCGAAGCAGTATGTGGGTCCATCGGATGCTCCTCCAGCGCAACTGATTGGGAATCCAAAGCTGCTGGCCGATCCCAATCGGTTAGTGGATGTGTTCGTCGCGCTCAATGGCGCCCCACTGGCCGATACTTATATGGCCGCGCGCGCGGCCAACAGCAAGGCGCCCGACATCGGGGTGCAGCTCCGTCGCTCCGCCGACATGAAGACCGAGCAGACGCCGGTGGCGACGGCGGCTATGACTATGGGCGCGGCTCATACCCAAACCGTCAGTAACGTCGCCAACGGCGTGGTGGTCAACGCCATCGCGGCGAAAAACGTGGCCAAGCTGCAGGGCATGCCCAACGTCCAGTCGGTCCAGATTCTGGGCACGCTCAAGCCGAATCTGCAGCACAGCGTGCCGTTGATCGGCGCCCAGGCGGTGCTAGATGGCCCACTGCACCTGACGGGGCGTGGCACGACGGTTGCCGATCTCGACACCGGCATCGACTACACGCACCGCGACTTTGGCGGCTCGGGAAACCCAGCCGATTACCAGTACGCGGTGGCACACGCCAACGACCCAGATCTCAGTGCACTGAACTACCCGGCGCGGGGCAACGCTAACTATGACGGGCAGCCGATGTTCCCCAACAAGAAAGTCATCGGCGGTTTCGACTTCGTCGGTAACCAATACAACGTTGGGAATACAGCGACCGATCAGCTGACTACTACGGTGAACCCGGTACCGAACCCGATCGATCAGACCGATCACGGGACCTGGACGGCGAGCACTATTGCCGGCTTCGGCGTGCCCAACGGTTCGGTCCTGGGGAGCGATCCGGGCGTGTACGTCCACACCACTGACTCGTTCACGGTGTACCACGGGGTGGCGCCGGGCGCGCTGCTGTACGCCTATAAGGTGTGCGGCAACCACGCGAGTTGCCCGGATGCCGCGATCATTCCAGCCATTGATCGGGCCATGGACCCGAATCAGACGGGCAACATGAACAACCACGTAGATGCACTGAATGAGTCGCTCGGCTCCGATTTTGGCATCGATCCGGCCGAGGAAGGCGAACTCAACAAGGCCGAGCAGGTTGGCGTGGCCATCGCCGTCTCCGCCGGTAACGCCGGCAGTGTGCCGTTTGTCCTCGGCTCGCCCTCCAACGTCGAGCGCGTCCTGAGCGTCGCGGCCAGCGTGTCGGGTACCACTGCGCTGCTAACCACTCCGGCCACACGATTTCCGATAGCTTTTTTCACCGCGACCTTTGGCCCGTCGGTCAGCACGCCGCTGACCGGTCCCCTGCTGGATACGCACAGTCTGGGTTGTGCCCCCTTCCCGGCCGGAAGCCTCAGCGGTTACATCGTGCTCATCGACCGCGGTACCTGCGGTTTCGCTAATAAGGCCGTCGATGCTCAGGCAGGGGGCGCCATCGGTGTGATCGTCGTCAGCCAGGCGGGCACTCCTCCCACAGGTGCAAGCTGCGCTTTGACCCCCAGTCAGTGCGCCGCCATCAGAATTCCCCTGGTCGTGATCTCCAATCAGGACGGCGCCCAGTTGCGCTCGCTCCTGTCGCAGGGAGCGGTGACGGTCACCATTGGCCTGAACAACAACGTCACGGGCCTGAACGACACGCTGGCTAGCTTCACCAGCAGTGGCCCGTCGCTGACCGGCGTGTTGAAGCCGGATATCTCGGCGCCGGGCAGTAATATCCAGATGGCCGCCTTTGGCACCGGAACCGGCGCCAGCATAGCGTCCGGCACCTCCTTCGCAGCCCCGCACGTCACTGGATCGCTGGCGCTGCTCAAACAGGAGCATCCGGATTGGACCTCGACCGAACTGGAAGCGGTGCTGGTGAACACCAGCGTCGAGAGTGTATCGAGCGCGACTAGCTCGTTTTCCACACCATCCGGTCCTGCTCCCGTCACCTTGAGTGGCGCCGGCCGGGTCGATGTGCTGGCGGCCTCCAGGGCCACCACGGTGGTGTTGGGCGGGCTGTTAGCGCGACTGAGTTTTGGCTTCCAGGCGCTGACCGGGCCAACCACCCTGAGCCAGCCGTTCACCATCGAGAACAAGAGCGACGTGACTCGCACCTATTCCCTGTCCGCGCTCTCGTCGTTTGGAAGCGGCGCCCTGCAGTTCCAGGTGACGCAGTGCGTCGGCAACGTCGCGATACAGCGTAAGTTGCAGGCTTACCTGAATGCGGCAGCGACAGCGGAAGGAAACGGCGATCAGGCGGCCCGGCAGGCGGCCTTAAACGGCTTCACCACGGTTGTGCTCGACGTGACTCGAGCCGGCTATCTGACCGGCGCCTGCGCGCGCGGACTCAACGCCGTGGTCGGTTCCTTCAGCTCCGAGTTCCTGACCTTCTCCCAAAACGGAGCGACCGTCAGAACTGTCACGGTGCCGGCGGGCGGGAGTGTGGTGGTCACGGCGTCCTTCACCCTGAATCCGGCGCTCTTCCAGGCCTTCGGGCTGAATGGTAGGGGACTGACCGCCAACGGTAGCACGCTGGCCGCCAGCCTGCTGAGCGGCCAGGTGATGGTGACCGATCTGACCGATGGGATGCGGTACCACATTCCGTTCGCGGTGGTGGCGCGGCAGGCCTCGACCGTCACCGGTAGCTCCTCTCCGGGTCTGCCGTCGGTGCAGCTCACCAATGGCAACAGCTTCCCTGGTCGCGTCGATCTGTTCTCCCTGCTGTCCAGCGGTCCCCAGACCACCGGCGGCCCGAACGACCTCCAGTACCTGGGCGCTCGAATCAGCGGCGCCAACCTTCAGTTGGCGGTGACCACCTACGGCCCCATACCCAATCCAGGCGCTCTGACGTTCGAATTCTTCCTCTTCCTACCCGGCCAGAGCAGCCCCAGGTACGCCGTGGTCAACTCAGACGTCGGACTTTTCAACGGATCCCCGTACCCCTCGGGCCAGAACGGGGTTTTCGTGGAGGATCTGAGCGTGCCTGCAGCGCAACAACAGTTTGTCCTGGTCAGCCCCTTCGTCGATAGTCCGGTGTTCTCCAACTTCCTGGTGGAGACGGTTCCCCTGGCGGATATCCCCGGCGTCGACAGTACGGGTGCTACGGTGCCGCTCTCCGGTAACATCGGTATCGCGGCGCTGTCGTACGATTTCTTGGGGTTCCCGTTTGAGACGCTACCGCCGTCGGGCAATCCGGTGAACTTCAACGTAACGACGCAGAAGTACACGCCGCAGTCGCTGACGACGACCGTCGCACCAAATACCACGGTGACCGTGCCGGTGACGACCAACCCGTCTGTCAATGATGATGAGATCGGTCTGATCGGCATCTTCCGCGACAACGCCCCCAACCAGCAGATCCAGGCCTTCGGGCCGTAAGGGTGCGGTAGTAGACCGAGTGAAGGGCCCCCGCTGTAAGGCGGGGGCCTTTCTCATTCCCTCGCCTCCCGTGGCAGTCCCCCAGAACCCCCTTCATGAGCGGACAGTTTCAGACTGCGCAGTGCCCGCCCCGATGCGTAGGATCGATCTTCAGATCGTCCAGTGGAGGCGCCGCGCGCAAGCGCCGGCCCGTCCCACGGCAGTACCGGGTTCCCGATTCTCGCCGGACGGAGATCCCCGAACCGGGGCACAGGATCACCATCCGCCTGGCACGCTCCTCCACTTGGCAGCTCCGTGGTCGCATGCACCCGGGTCCGATCTTCCACCAACGAGCGGAGCAGGGAAGCACGCTTGTGGGCGGCTCGACCATCCATTCCACCATCGCAGGCGAGAAGCAGAATGTGGGGACGGCCCAGGATCGGCGCTGCCGCGCGGTCCTTCCCTTGACGGTCTTCAGACCGATTCTACGGTGGATGATGGCCGGGTGGCGCGAAGCGGTGCGGGCACACCTTCATCATACTGTCCGCTCATAAACAGAACCATCCGGCACGTAAGATCTGGAGTCGATCAGAGCCGTTTGCGAATAGCGCGCTTCATGCTGGAAAATGAGGCATGTGAAGCCACTGGCGAGGCATCTCGGGCCACTCATATCCACTCTCGATAACAAAGGGTAAACATCGTGTCACTCGATCTTGATCCCGCGGTTGTGTCTCGACTTGGAGCGGACGGTCGTTTTGGCAGTTTCGGCGGCCAGTATGCGCCGGAGACCTTGATGGCGGCGCTGAGCGAGGTCGAGGAAGCGTATGACGCGTGCCGGCGTGACCCGCAATTTCGCCGGCAGTTGGACGATCTGCTACGCAACTATGTTGGCCGGCCAACGCCGCTCTACCACGCCCATAATCTGAGCGAGCGCTACGGGGCGGATATCTACCTGAAACGGGAGGATCTGGCGCACACCGGAGCGCACAAGATCAACGCGGCGCTGGGGCAGGGGCTGATGGCGGCCCGAATGGGCAAGCGCCGTATCATTGCCGAGACCGGCGCGGGTCAGCACGGGGTGGCCACGGCCACCGTGTGCGCCATGTTAGGGCTGCAGTGCGTGGTCTATATGGGTTCGGTCGACGTGGAGCGGCAGGCCTTGAACGTCTTCCGCATGGAGTTGATGGACGCTGAGGTCATTCCGGTGCAGTCTGGCACCGCGACGCTCAAGGATGCGATCAACGAAGCCTTCCGCGACTGGGTCGCACACGTTGAGGACTCCTACTATCTCATCGGCTCCGTGGTTGGCCCCCACCCCTACCCGCTGATGGTCCGCGACTTTCAGTCGGTCATTGGTCTGGAGGCACGGCGCCAGTTCATGGATATGGCCGGGGTCTTGCCCGACTATGTGATCGCCTGTGTGGGCGGCGGCAGCAACGCCATGGGGATGTTTCATCCCTTTGTGGACGACTCCACGGTGCGATTGGTGGGGGTGGAGGCCGGCGGCCGAAGCGACCAGGTGGGCGACCACGCCGCCACTTTGGTGTACGGGGTGGAGGGCGTGCTGCATGGCGCCCGAACCTACGTCTTGCAAGATCGGTACGGCCAGATCGCCGGCACCCACAGCGTCAGCGCGGGACTCGATTATCCCGGCGTGGGGCCGGAACACAGCCAGCTTAAACAGAACGGCCGTGCCGAGTATGTGGCAATTGGGGACGCCGAGGCGCTGGATGCGTTTGGCGAGATGTCGCGCACCGAAGGCATTATTCCGGCACTGGAGCCGGCTCATGCCGTCGCCTATGCGCTGAAACTGGCGCAGGGCGAGGGGCAGGGTAAGAGCATCCTGGTCAATCTCTCCGGGCGCGGCGACAAGGACGTGGCCCAGGTACAACAGTTGCTGCGGGCGCGACGCGGGTGAGCGTCCACAACGCGCTGGATGAGGCCTTTCAGCAGGGGCGTGCTCAATCACGTGCCCTTTTCATCCCGTACCTGACAGCCGGTTTTCCCAGCAAGGAAACCTTTGTCGAGCTCTGCCTGGCGATTCTGGAGGAAGGGGGCGATGCGCTCGAAATCGGCATCCCGTTCTCCGATCCGCTGCTGGATGGACCGTCCATTCAGCGCTCGCAGCAGGCCGCGCTGGATGCCGGTACCACACCGGCCGACTGTCTTCGCTTCGCCGCCGAGATTCACTACCAATCGAAGAAGCCGCTGTTATTCTTCGGCGCCTTCAATCCGGTTATGGCCTTTGGGGTGGAGGAGTTCTGTGAGTCGGCTCATGCCGCGGGGATATCGGCTCTCATCATCCCGGACCTACCGCGGGAGGAACAGGGTGAACTGCGCCGCGCCACCGAGTCTCATCACCTTCACTTGATTCAGTTAGTGGCCCCAACCTCAACGCCCGATCGTCTGCGCCGTGTGTGCGCCACCGCCTCGGGCTTTGTCTACTGCATTAGCGTGGCCGGCGTGACCGGCACGCGCTCCGGGGTGGCGGAAACCGCCCAGCCTTTGGTGACGCGGGTGCGAGAGTATACCGATCTGCCGGTCGCAGTGGGTTTTGGTATTGCCGGCGCCGAGCAAGCCCGCACGGTGGGCGCCTTCGCGGATGGGGTCGCCGTGGGTAGCGCGATCGTCAACGCGGTAGCGGAGGGTACGCCCGAGGAACGGGATGCGGCGGTGCGATCGTTGGTGAGTAGTATTGCCGAGGCACTCCACCCGGCGTCTGTCTAAAAGCTCAGGCGGCCAGGGACGATTCGGTTGGTCGCTCATCACGAATGACGATCGCTGAGAACACGGCTGAGAGCAGGCAGAGCGCGGCGCAGGTTCCCATCACCCAGTGGAAGCCTTCGGTGAATGATTCGTCCACGGCCTGGCGGACGGCCTGTTGTTGCGCGGCACTGAGGTGTGGTGGCGTCGGGTCGTCCGCCAGGCGATTGGCGTGGGCCATGAGCGCGGCGCGCGCTGGTCCGTCGATGGGGAGATGCTGGGTCTGCGCCGCCAGGGCGCTGCCAAAGCGGCTTACCATAATCAAGCCCAGCACGGCGATGGCCAGCAGCGATGCCACACGGGTCACGGCGTTGTTCACGCCGGAGGCGATGCCGCCCAGATGCTCGGGTATGGAGGACATCACCGTGGTTGCCAGCGGCGTGACGAAAATGGACATGCCGAGGCCCACCAGCACCACGGGTGGCAGGAGATTGAGCGCGTAATTCAGATGCCTGCCGTTCGCGGTGAACAGCAGAAACCCGACACCGGTCATTGCCGGCCCGAGCGTCAGGGGCAGCCGTGCCCCGAAGCGCTTCATCAGACTGCCCACGCGGGATGAAAGAAAGAGCAAGAGGATGCTGATGGGCAGGAGGGCCGCGCCGGCCTGTAAGGGGGAATATCGCTCCACCTGTTGCAGATCGAGAACCAGGAAGAGCAGACCACCGCCCATGGAAAAGTACACGCCGATGGTGGCGAGATTGGCGCCTGTGAAGTTCCGTGAGCGGAAGGTACTGAGCGGCACCATGGGGTGCGTGGTGCGGGACTCGCGGAGTGGGAAGAGCAGTAGCCCGGCCACGCCCAGGGCGAGTGCGGCCAGCACCGGCGCGCTTCCCCAGCCACGCTGTGGTCCCTCGATGAGCCAGTAGGTCAGGCCGCCCAGGGCCAGGATGGAGGTCACGGCGCCGAGCCAGTCGAGATCTCTGGTCGCGGCTTCATCGCGGTTGGACGGCACGTGCCGTGCGGTCGCGACGAACGTAACAATGCCCACCGGCACGTTGATGAAGAAAATCCACCGCCAGGAGGCGGCCCCCACCAGATATCCTCCCAGCAGTGGGCCGATGGCGGTGGTAATGCCGGCCAGGCCGGCCCAGAGGCCAATGGCGCGCGCACTGTCCTCCGGCGCGATCACCACCTGGATCATAGCCAGACTGCCGGGCACCAGTAGGGCGCCGCCCAGCCCCTGGAACGCGCGGGCGGCGATCAGTACCGACAGATTGGGCGCCAGTCCGCACAGTACCGAAGCTGTGGCAAAGATCAGCAGACCCGCGAGGAACATAGACTTTCGGCCGTACACGTCGCCCAGGCTGCCGCCCATAAGGAGCAAGGCCGCCAGCATCAAGGTGTACGCGTTGACGATCCATTGCAGACCGGAGAGCGGCGCCGCCAGGTCTCCCTGGATGCTGGGAAGCGCGACATTCACCACCGTCGAATCGAGAAAGATCATTCCCGACCCCAGGGCCAGGGCAGCGATGATCCATCTACCTGAGGGGGAGTGTAGCTTGACGCGCTCTGTCATATCAATCTTCTGATGCTACACCGTGGCCCCCCCTCCCCCTCGCGGGGGTTCATGAATGGACAGTTTCACGCCCCACAGTTCCTGCCAGGATGCGTAGCAACGATCTTCAGATCGTCCGGTGGAGGCGCCGCGCGCAAGCGCCGGTGCCGGCCCGTCCCACCGCAGTACCGGGTTCCCGATTCTCGCCGGACGGAGATCTCCGAACGGGGCCACAGGACCAGCGTCCGCCTGACACACTCCTCCTCTGCACCGCTCCGTGGTCGCATGCACCCGGGTCCGGTCTCCCACCACGGAGCGGCGCAGGGAAGCACACTCGTGGGTGGCTCGACCGCTCCACCCCGCCAGCGCTGCCGAGAAGCAGCATGGTGGGACGGCCCAGGACCGGCGCTGCCGCGCGGTCCTTCCGTTGACGGTCTGAAGACCGATTCTACGGTGTCACTGTACGGTCGATCGTGGCCGGGCGGCGAAGCGGCATGGGCACCTCCTCACCAAACTGTCCATTCATGAACCCTCGCGGGGGGGAGGGGGAATATCTGATCGGCATGCGCGCCCCGTGAGCAGCCGGAAGCCTCCCAGGGATGAGTGGCCTCGACGGTCACCGGGGCAGAGTGGAGGCCGATGCAAGGCGCTATAACGGTGCTGCCTGGACCTGTGGGTGTTCGCATCGCTGGTAGAGTATCGCCCCTCCCCCCCGCGAGGGGGAGGGGACGGGGGAGAGGGGGCCGCGTGCATGATGCTGCTCGTCGTATCAGGATTGCCGGGCACTCCGTGCGATGAAAACTCCCGAGTCTGTGGAGAGGCGCACCGCGCCGGTGGCGGCGATCTGTTCCTCCGCCCAGCGGATCACACGTTGCCGCCGGTCTCCCTCAGTCACGGCTTTCGCCATGCCGGATGCCACGTAGCTGAGCAGCGGCTCGACCTCGGGTACACGCAGCGCGTCCTCATATCGTCGTGTCTCCACGCCCTGGAACCACCGGCGAAGTTCGGCGCCGCCTGTTTCCAGGCTGAACCCAACGCTCCGGCCGAAGCGTGAATCCGGATCCAGGTGGTGGACCAGGTCGCGTAGCTCGCGCAAATGGCCGTCGCCGAGCGTCGAAGCGAAGAACATCCCACCCGGCCGCAGCACACGCCGGATCTCCGCATAGGCGGCGGGGCGACCCGGCACGTGGTAGAGCATATGGTTGGCCAGCACCGCGTCGAACGACCGGTCGGGATACGGGATCGACTGCGCGTCGACCACCGCAAAGTGCGGCGCTCGATCGATCCCCGCCAGATTCTCCTTCGCTTGCTCGATCATGCCGGGAGAAAGATCGGTCAGGGTCAGCTCCCACCCGTTTGGTATTCGGTCTCGATTGGCGATCCAGAGGGTGGCTGGTCCGCAACCCAACTCCAGCACCCGACAGCGTGCCGGCAAGGGTAGCTGCTCAAATAGCCAGCGATGCCAGCCCTGGCGATTCGTGCTGTATTTCGCGTACAGGTCGATCCGAGCTGCCAGGTTGGTCGCATCACGATACTGCTCACGCACAAACACGGCCTCATCCCGTTGATCTGGCGTCATACCCATCGATACTCCGACACTTCAGTTGGCGTGGTGAGAGCGAGGTGAGCACCCCTGGGAGTGACTGCAATCGCCGCTCGCAGGGGAAGACTACTCACCTGTCTACTGTGGACCGTTTGCTCGGCCAGCCCGGCGCAACCTGTCCGCGACCGAGCTGTGATCTGGTACGTGGCTGGCGTACTACCGGCTCACAAACTTGCAGAAACGGCTCTCTTTTCCACCCTTGGTTTCCTCCTGATAGAGGAAGGCAAGTTTCGCCTCCTCGAACTTCTCAAAAAACTCTTCCCAGGAGATCTCTTCCAACGTGCCGGCACCGCTATAGCCGGGAAAGTCGATGCGAAGTACCCCGGCATCGTCTCCGTGCTCGGTGCCTTTCACGGTGGCGGGGTGACCGTCACGCGCTTCTACCCACTGCTGGATGACTGTGTGGTCGGTGGTGGCGCCTGCCTTCGACTCGCTGTGCTCAGACTTTGTTTCAGGGGCCATGGTGGCTGCTCCTTGGTACCAGATTGGGGCAATGACCGAAATCGCGCCCCGCGTGCCTCTGGTGCAAGGTTTGTTCCACTACGCCGTGGACATGTACTGCTGCGACGCGCCGTCCGCCGCCCCCGTTTGCTCCAGCACCGATTCAAGGGCATCGTACAGCTCGACCAGATCAAAAGGCTTGTGGAGGACGCGGATACCACGTTCTTGCAGCCAGGTGGCGCGCTCACGCAACTCCAAAACATCCCCGGAGCACACCACCACTGGTAGACTGGCCAGGCGGGGATGCCCCTCCAGGAAGGTCAGAATGTCCCACCCGCTCTGTGCCGTTTCCAGACGGATGTCGAGCACCACGGCGTGCAGTGATTGCTCGGTGAACAAGGTGAAGGCAGAGAGGGTATCGTGGCAGCAGGTGACGTCCCATCCGCGGTCGACCAGCACGTCCTCCATCAGTGCCAGAAAGTCGCGGTCGTCGTCGATCACGCCAATATGTGCCACTGACTCTCTCCGCATCTGTGCTTTCGACGACACCGTGAGTCGTCGCAAAACCTTCGTATAACGAAAATCTTATCAGCTTTTTTCGCTTTGTCAAGTTTTCGGTGGTCGCGATTCTGTCAAATGTTCGACGCCGAGGCGAGTCAGGGACAGGCGCCCCTCATCGTCGATCGAGACGTACTGACGACCGCGTAGTCGGGTAATCGATTCCCCCTGGCGCATCTCTACTTCGTCGTTGTCGGGAAACAGCTCGGCGAGACACGGCGTCAGCTCTGCTGAGAGAACGCCGGCACGCCCGGCTTGCAGGCGATCGAGACATCGCAAGATGCCAAAGTCCATCGCCTTGAGATCGACATTGGGCATGGTTCCACCTCTCCTGCTGATTCTCTCCCAGCGTATATGCTGGATGTACCGTGAGCCGCAATCTGAAGCGTGGAACAGGCAGTGTCCGTTGGTGGTACCTCCTTCCGGTCGGGGTGGTTGTGCTGGCGGCGGCCGGATCACTCCTGTACCGGGGCGTGAACCGGCCGGCGGCGGTCGCGCCTCAGCCCAGTGGCACAACGCAGACGACTACTCCCCCAGCCACGTCCACGCCCACACCCGTTCCCACGCCCAGTTTTCTCGTCGGTTGGTACGACTTCGCCACCACTGTCCGTATACCGCAGCAGGCGTCCATGGGTAGTAATTTTGCTCTGCTCAACTACAGTGATGATGCGATCATGCGCGGTTTCCTGGGGGAGGCACTGCGCTACAACATCAAGGTTATGATGCAGCCCGCTCCCAATTGGATCAAATATGGGCAGCTTGGCCAGTTGCGCGCCTGGATTCGGCGTTATCAGCACGATCCGGCACTCTGGGGATGGTACCTGGCCGACGAGCCTGATTTTGGCCATATACCTCCGCGTCGCTTACTGGCGGCGTATCGGGCAATCAGAGCGATCGACGATCATCCGGTGGGCGTGGTATTTGCCTCGGGCAGTTGCCAATTTGGGCGGGATGGCATCGATCCCGCGTATGCGCCGGCCTTTGATGTGCTGATGTTCGACGACTATCAAGCCTTTGTGCCGGTGTCTCCCGTCGACGCCATGAAGCCGCTCAAAGGGGATTTCGCCAACTGCGCGGCCAGCGCCCGGCGCCTCCACAAGCGCGGCTTCATGTTGGTCTTGCAAGCCTTCGGCAAGGGACAGATCAGTCCTGGAGACAACGTCTCCTTCCGCGATCCCAATCTGCTTGAGACTGAGTACGCATACCGAGCGGCGCGAGCCTCGGGCGCCATGGGGGTGTTGTGGTATCACGACAACTATGCCGATGCGGCGGTACGCGCCGAGGTGCGGAAGGCAATGGCTCAACGATGATCGGGCCGACTCCGTTGTGCGACAACTCGGTACACTGAGGCCATGTACAGCGATCTACCTCCCAACCGTCGAACTCAGCACCCGTACCACATGTATGAGGAGATCAAGGAGCAGCCGGCTGTGGCGCGCAGCGCTCTTCAGTCTGCTGACGAACACGGCGATGCGATAGGCCGTCTGGTCGCCGGCGCTCGCCGGCTCTTTCTGATCGGCTCGGGCACATCCCTCCATGCGGCGGAGGTCGGCGCCTGGATGTTTCGCTCGTTTTCACGTGGCAAGATCGACGCCCGAGCCATGCAAGCTTATGAGTTTGCCACGTACTTTCCTGGGGTGCGTCCAGACGACGTTGTCATTGCTGTCAGCCACGCCGGCACCTCCACGATGACGCGCCGTGCGCTGGAACGAGCCCGGCGCACGGGCGCCGAGACGGTAGCCGTCACCGGATTTCCGGGAAGTCCGGTGGCTGCGCTGGCCAGCCGCGTGCTCCCCACCGGCTATGAGCAGGAGCGGTCCTGGGCACACACCGCCAGCTATACTGCCACGCTGGCCTGTCTGGCCGGGGTCGCCAACGCTCTGGCCGAGCCGGAGGAGCGGCTCGATCTCAGCCCTTTGCCCGAGGTGCTAACCGAAGCGCTGCAGCTCGAGGAGCTGGCGCACCGCATCGCCGCCGGCCTGTTGCTCGCCGAGCGATCCGGCGCTCCGGCGAGGATCGTTCTGGTGGGGGGCGGCGCCAACGCCGCTACCGCCCGTGAGGGCGAGCTGAAGCTGCTGGAGACCAGCTACGTTCAGGCGTCATCCTTCGAGCTTGAGCAGATGCTGCACGGTCCGCTGGCCGCGGTATCCTCCGAGACGCTGCTGCTAATGATCGCGCCCGAGGGGAACTCGGCGGATCGCGCCGTCGAGCTGTCTCGCGCCCTCCACCAACTCGGCGTGACGCCGGTGGTTCTCACCGGGAGCAACTCCACCGATCGATTCGAGGATGCCCATCGACTGCTGCTGCCGGATGTCCCGGAGGTGCTCAGCCCGATCGCGGCGGTGGTCCCGCTGCAGTTGTTCAGCTACTTCCTGGCGGTGGGCAAAGGGCTCGATCCAGACCTGATTCACCGGGATGATGAACGCTATCGTGCTGCCCGCGCAGCGTACGAGTAGCAGGAGAAAGGATACTACTTGTGAGAGGACTTGCCATGCTTACTCTGGGACGTGTCGCGGCAGTTGCCGCGCTTACCGGCTCACTGCTCGGGGAGCACGGGCTCGGGTTCGCTCGCGCGCAGGCCACCCCCTCGCAGCCGCGTTGCTCGAACATTCAGTTGAATATCACCCCCGGTCGCAGCAATGGGGCCGCGGGGCACATCGCCATCCTCTATCGAGTGCACAATATGCGGGCCTCGGCCTGTACGCTCACCGGGTACCCCGGCGTACGCTTACTGGATCGCTCCTTCCGCGACCTGCCTACCCATCTGCATCGGGGCGGGTTGGTGCTGGACGGACGCGGGACGCCGTCAACGGTATCCGTGGCGGGCCACGGCGATGCCTGGTTTGCCCTCGAGTACCGGAATGTTCCCGCCGCCGACGGTAGCTGTACGATGGCGACTTACTTGATGATCTTCCCACCCAACGACTACCTGCCCGTGGTGGCATATGCCGGCCAGAGGGGAGTGAGCGTCCGGGCCTGTGCCGGCGAGCTGGAGGTGTCGTCCGTGACGGCGGGTAACGCGGGATTCTGAGAAGGGGCATGCCCGACGTGGTCGCACAACCCATCGTGGGACGCTTGGCGTTCATACAGGTGGATTGCCGGAACCCCGAGCGATTGGCCACATTTTGGGGAACCCTCCTGGATGTCGAGATTCAGGAGCGGGTTGGACAGTACGTCTGTCTACAACCTGAGCACGCGGCCGCGCCTGGACTCTGTTTTCAAGCTGTTCCGGAGGGCAAGTTCAGCAAGAATAGGATTCACCTGGACATCGCCGTAAGCGACATCGAGCGGGCGGCAAACCGAGTGAAGGAACTCGGGGGCGGGCAGGTTAGCCCCCAAGACGTAGAAGAGCATGGTTGGCGCTACCGCGTAATGACCGACCCAGAGGGCAACGAGTTCTGTCTCACCGCATAGGGGTTCGGATACTATTGTCGGTTGCCTGAATCCACAGCTAACGACGCTTTTCAACGAGCAACCCCTGCCTTCGCGAGTGCGAAACCATGCTCCATCCCTCCATGACTTCGGGACTAAGCCATGCTGGATCGGGGCGCCACAGCGTCCAGTCATCGATAAAGAGCGGATCATGGGCTTCCAGGAGAGCTACTGCTCGCTTCGCCTCGTCCCTGATCGCCTCGGCCTGGTGCGGCGCAATGGTCCCTTGCTCCTGACTCCACGTGAGTTCGTCCTCATCCTTCCAGTGCCACGTGCGATCAGGATAAATCACCACGTCCAGAATCAGATCCCGTGTGTCGAAGCCGAGGGACGTGCGACGTAGAGGTTCCAGGATATCGACGTACCATCCCAGAAACCTGTCGTCTGCGTCCCGCCAGAATAGACTGACAGCGTGATGTCCCTGGAGTGGGCACCAGAGGAAGAGACGCCTATTTTCGCTCCACGTCCAGTCTTCATGCCCGCCTGAGTCCTCGACCAGGACGCGTCCCTGCGGACCGCCCCGCTTGCCCGCCCGTCGCTTGCATGTGGTGCCGGGGGCTAAGTACAGGGCTAAGAGATCGTCACTGTCCTGCACAACGGTGGTTGGCAATACCGATCCGGCACGCCCGTTTTCAAGAACCGTACGAAGGAGAATAGCGTCTCCGGAACTCCAGCGCTCTTTCGAGAATGTGTGGGAGTTGTCTACGCGAGGGGGCAATCGTTGAAGAGCATCGTGGACCAGGCTACTCTTCCCGTTCGTGTACGCCGGGTTCCGGTTTATTCCAGCCGTAATGAGACTGTCCTTTCGGGCCTCATACGTGGCGACCAACTCAGCATCATGTCTCAGCAGTTCGCGAAACCCCAGCATCTCACGCGCCTTCTCACAGTCTTGCGGCACAATCTGGATATGGATCCGAAATAGTGTGCCGTCGTACACAATCGTGCCGCGCGCGCCGGGATAATCCTGTCCAAAATCGTGATCCTCGAAGCCAATATGCCGGATTAGCCGACTCGCATCCAGGAGTTGGTCTTCTCCGTACACGAGAATCAGTACGTCGATGACGCCCTTACCGGAGCATCCGGGAACAGCGGTCGAGCCAACGTGCTCGACGACAAGGCCCTCATCCTCGTCGCGTATCAGGGAAACAAGGAGCCCAAATACGCGAGGGAAACGGGGATCGTACGGGAGAAACTCAAAGTCGCCGCAGTCTCCATAAGCTTGGACGTAATCTGGCATGATTTTCCTCCAGCCAGAGGCTAGCGGACAGACGGCACCCGATAAGCGACCGAGTCCTCTGCAATAGGCTGCACCGTTTGCGCCAGTGCTGGCGAATCGCAACCGCCCGAGAGATCATAGGCGCATCGATTGGAGCGAGATGCTAGCTGTCTATGCCTCTGCATGGTACCGCGCCAGCTCAGCCATCAGAGCTTCCTCAGTGTGGAGCACCGCGTCCAATGCGACGAGAATCATGGGGTTCAACTTCGATCCCAGAAACGCTGCCCGTACGTCGGTCTGAAGACCAAGGAGCCTCTTACCCGGCTCAACATGGAGCTTGTGGCAATAGGCGATCCCGAGTTCTACACAGGCGCCCTCGTCCGGGACTCGTCCATCGAGGACAAAGAGAAACACATCGGATGCAAGGACCATGTCGCGATCCAGGTTAAACATGGCGATGCGACGCTCTTCGCGGCTCATCGAGGCGTATGGCTCACGATATGCCTCCGCCCCGTCCCTCTGCGGCAAGAACACGCGGTGACCGAGGGTTTCCAGCGCGGCGGTCAGACTCTCGTTGTACGCCCGCTCAGCGGCGGAAAATAGCGGAGCGGCGAGATAGATCAACGCGCATGCCTCACAGGGAGCAGGATCAATCTATTGTGGCTGACGAGCCCTGGACTACCGGGAGAACGTCTCAGAGATCTTCAAGCGTCTACAAAAATGCTAAAGGACCGGGCTGAAAAATGGCTAAGAGGGGAAGTGGTCACGCAGGTGCTCCACCGCGAGATCAAGGAGCGGCATGGTTCCGTTCGCGATGCCGACCAAGAGCGCGCGAGCCTCGTCCCAGGCCATATGGTACTGCGTCTTGGTGATCTTGCCTTCAAGCAGTGCGGCATCGAGTTCATCGGCATCCAGCAGTATCGCTTCTCTTGAGGGCAGGACTATGATGTCGAGGTACAGGTCCTCAAACCAGGGAATGCCGTCCGCGTCTACGCCGTGGCTCGCGCAGATATCGATGTACCATTGGACGACGGCGCCGGTTGAGTCGATCATCGTTGTCACCGTGTGCTGCGACCCCGCGGGGAAGTGCTGGAGCCAGCAGTAGCCCGAGTCGGCCAGGCAATAGCGATGGCCTAGAAGCTCTTTGTGAAGCGGCTCACTCACCTGATCAAGAAGAAGACGGGCTACATACCCCGTGAAGGTCGGACTCTGAAGGTAGACCACGTCGAACCGTCGCTCCAGAATGCGCGTCCAGTTGAGGCGATTGGCGGGCCGGCGCTCCATGACTCCATTATGAGAGGCCGGCTCGCTTCGCACTCATCGGTGTCATTTATCCCACGACTCTACGTAAACTGTCCGCTCCTTGTCCGGCTCAACCAGGTTGCAGGACCTCAGCGCAGCGATTGCTCCGCTTACGTGCCGGGAAAAATCCGCCGCAGGTCGTCCAGCGTGACATTGCGAGCGGTGATGTCGACCGCGGGCGCGTGGTCGGGATCGAGTCGACCGTAGGCGAGACGCAGGAACGCCTCCGACGGGATCCGTAGCTTCCCATCGGCCGCTCCGCCATCCCACTCCGCGATGCTTACCTCGTCGGCTATGTGGAGGAGAAGATCTCGTTCCGGTTCACTGGTGCGCACGTGGAGGCGAAACGTCTTCCCTTGCGGCTTGCCGGCGCGTTTAGCGATGAAGTCGAGAGCGTCGATCAGGAGCGCGACCGAATCGGGCGCGACCCGCGCAGCGGGGTCCAGGGCGACGTCGATGTCCCAGGTGTGGAGTGCGTGCTCCGCCAGCCGGAGGCGTGCCAGGCCGACCGCGTCCAACTCCATGCCAAAGAGAGAGAGGTGCATCCCGGCAAGTTGGTCGCCTGTGAGGGCTTCAAAGCGCCGTACGAGACGTTCGTTGTACTCCAGGGAATCTGCGGCTTGCTCCTCCGGGCTCCGCCCATTCCAGGCATCCCAGACTGGCTGCATGGACTCGCGTCCCGGCGGCTGCACTCGTTCGATGGCCGCGGTGAGCCATCCCATAAACAGCTCTGCCTGGCTCCAGAGATGGGAGAGCACTTGCGCGATGCTCCACTCGGTGTCGTACGACTGCGATCGGAGTTGATCGGGCGTGAGCGGCCGCACAATCGAGGCCAGCCGATCCTGCGACCGACGAAGAGCAGGGATCCAACGATGGGGATCGATTTCGAGACCCGATGATGAATGGGATCTTCGTTCTTCCACGATCTTCTCCTCAGTGAAGTAGCCGGTGAATCGAGCGCCTCTGGGATTTGGACAGTGTGGCCGGAGGCCAGATTTCACTATTGTGTCGGATCATTCAGAACCCATGCGAGGTCAGTCGCCAGACAGTGAAGTGCCTTTGCGCTAGGCTCGGGAGTCCGAATGCTCTGGCGAGTCCTCGGCGAGACATCGCTGTAGAGTGGGAATGAGCATGCGCCAATAATCCGGTTTAAGCGGGCCGAGTGGGTTGCCGGCAGAGATCGTGTGCCACCCCGCTCCGACGAGATACTGTTCCGCGGACAGGTCCACCATGGGCCTCGCCTCGCGATACTCCAGCGGTTCCGCAACGAAGAGGGCGTAGTCGCTGGAGGGGGAAGTGTCCACGTGGTACAGCACGCGAACGGGGATGCCCGTTTCCTCATAGACTTCTCGCACCGCTGCCTCCTCCAGGGTCTCCCCGCGCTCCCGCCCGCCACCGGGAGGGCACCAATAGAGCTCGTTACTCGCCCTGACATGGTGCTGGACGAGCAGCAACTCGCCCCGCGAGACCACCACTACTCGCACGCCGCCTGGTTCGTCCATGATCGCCTCCATGCTAACGTTCCGGGTGAATCTCCTATAGCCTCGCATGGGCGGTTTTTTGCCGCCATTATGTGAGGCGCCTTCGGATCAGGAGATGACGTGTGACGCTACGCCACCGTTCGAGTCGCAATATATGCTGTACTTGTAACACTTGCTTCCGTGTAAGCGCCGGGGGCCGCAGTCTTCTTCAAAGCCGGCGTGACGGAAGAGAGCGGGAGGACATCTGATCGGGGAGACCCAATTCCGACGGTACCATCCCGACGATGCGACTCTGGCGAAGGCCCAGGGTCGGTCGTACGGGGTATGTTTCGTGTGCAATCTTGTCGCCCGGATCGATGCCGGGGAGTCTCCTGTTCAAATTGTGTACGAAGATGGGGCGACCATTGCCTTTCTCGATCCCTATCCCAGGCGGTATGGCTACATGCTCGGCTTGTGCAGGATGAGCGTGAGCCATGTCGGTGAGGAATCAATCTCAATGGATACACCCGGCAGTTCCTCCCGCACGCTGAGTCGGTGCATGGTGTTGCAGATGACCAGGTCGTTGGGCTCCGGCACAAGCGTCCAGTTCTTCAATCCCTGATACTCCGTCTCGTGCTCGTCCCGGTAGTGCTCTACCATCACGACGCAGCCCGGGCGCACCACCCGCACCATCTGGCGCAGCGCTCCAATTGGGTCGTAGCAGTGATCGAGCGTGAAACGCATGTAGACCAGGGCAAATTCGTCCGAACGGAACCGCGTGTGCAATTGTTCGACATCACACCGAATCGAGGGCACAGGGGGCGTCAAGTGCAGATCCTGTAAGACGCACCGGTACTGCTCGGCCAGTGCGTCGACGGCAGTGATTGGGAGTCGATTACCTTCGAGTGTCTTGCCGACGACCGTCGCAAGCCCCGCAGCGCAGTCGAGGATGCAAAGCTCTCTCACGAAGAAGACCATTCCCAGCTACCATAGAGCTACAGGAACGCCCACACCAAGGAGTTGCCATGACAAACGACACGCTCAAAGCGACACAGGCTGCCAGCAATGCTCCAGGACTGGACGAGACGGAGGGCGATGGCTGGTTGATTCAGGACGGCAAGGTCAGTCAGGGGCCGGGTGGCAAGCAGTTCGTCGATAGCGGCGCCGAGTCGCTCACCTATAGCAACCCCTTTGGTCAGAGCATCGAGCGGGTCTGGTACAACGGCAAGATCGTCTACGCGTTGGATGCCGGCGAACTTGAGGTTGACGAGGTCGGCGATCTGCAGGTGGCGCAGGAATACCAGATTGTTTACAAGGTGGATCTGGACGACGCCAAGAAGGCCCGCAGCGAACCGGAGGAGGTCTCGGGGCAACTGAATATCTATGATAGTGTCCCCGGCGACGAGAAATACAGTCCCATCTGGCAGTTCAATTACGTCGTAGTGCCACGCGAGTACGAGGTGAACACGTTGCGGTCGGTTCAGGATTGCAAGGAGAGCGGCTACCCTATCCAGCGCAGCAACGACTTCGAGAACTGACCAGTTATCTAGCCACCGGTCGGTGGCAGAACTAATCGAGCAGGAGCTGTTCCACGTCGTGACGCCTCGGCAACGCCGTCATGGCGCCAACCCTGGTGCACGCCAGCGCGCCCGCGGCACAGGCGAAACGCAAGGCGGCCGACAGCGTGGCGGCTGGAAGGGCCGCAATTGACCCGCGGACGGTGGCTGGCCCCGACAATTCCGCGAGCAGCGCGCCGATAAAGGCGTCGCCTGCCCCCGTGGTCTCGATGGCCTGAACCCGTGGCGCGGGCGCGTGTCCGCTCTCGGCACCGCGTCTCCAGCTACAACCCTCGCTGCCCAGCGTAACCACGAGCAGCCGGTCCTTCCCCGCGAGCATCGTCATCGCCTCATCGAGATCGTGGGTGTTTGCCAGGAGCCGCGCCTCTTCATCGTTCACCTTCAGCACATCCGCAGCGCGTAGCAGAGGAGCCAGCGCGCGCCGGGCTTCGTCCAACGACGGCCAGCTGGACGGCCGCAGATTGGGATCGATGCTGACCAGGACCTTGCGACGCGCTGCTATCTCCACCGCGGCCAGGGTTGCGGCGCGGGATGGCTCGGACATCAGCGCCATGGAACTGGCGTGCAAAAAGGTCGATCGCCCGATCAGATCCTCCGAGACCAGATCGGGAGTGAGCACCGCATCCGAGCCCCGATAGAACACAAAATCGGGGATGCCGCCGGCATTCCTGGCCACAAGGGCCAGGGTAGTTCGTTGCTCAACCAGCGCCAGCGCCGAGGTATCGACACCTTCTTGCTTGAGTAGTCGGCGCAGGTAAGCGCCGAATGGGTCGCGTCCCACCGCACTGATGAGCCCGGTGCGAGCGCCCAGCCGGGCGCCGGCCACCGCGACATTGGCCGGCGCACCGCCGGCAGTGCGATGAAAGGTGGTGGCGTCGGCCAGATGGTGGGCGTCCGGCGCCACCAGGTCGACCAACGCTTCGCCCACAGTGACAATATCCAGCCGGTCACTCATCGGGTGGGTCCAAAGGCGGTACTATAGTCTCGTCGTATGTCTACCTTCTCCATCACCGGGGAGGGATCGTTCAATGCGGTGCATCCTGATCGATCGGCGTCAGTGGAAGCACACCCCAATTTCTGGACCGCCGGCGCACGCTGCCCCTATCGTACAGTGGACCCCGCACCCGACGGCGGACGGGATCGACGCTCAGTAGATCGAGGGGAGTAACGCTTGGACACACTGCAGATCGAGCGAGACGTTGAGCTACAGGCCACGCCGGAGCGAGTCTTCGCGGCGCTGACTACCGAGATCGGCGCCTGGTGGGACCATACCTTTGCCGAAGAACCTCGTGGACTCTACCTGGAGCCGCATGCCGGCGGCCGTTTCTATGAGGAGTTTGGCGATGGCGGTTCCGCGCTGTATGCGATTGTCACCTATGCGGAGCCGGGCAAGCTGCTGGCACTCTCCGGGTCGATGGGAATGCGCGGCCCGGTGCTGGTGACTGTTACGCTACGAGCTTGAACCACATGAGGGCGGCACGCTGCTCAAACTTGCCCATTGCGTAGTCGGTGAGGTGGACGATGAGACTCGGAAGATTTACACCACCGGTTGGGAGGCGTTGCTAGACGGTCAATTGAAGGAGTACGTGGAGCAGGGCGCACGCTGAGGCACGATACAATCGGGGATGCCAGGGAGTCACCCGTTTGGAGCAAGTGAGGTCAGATGATGGTTGAGCGCACCGACTTCGTCGTTTCCCGAGTCCGCGATCTCGCCGCGTCGCCGACTATCGCCGTGGCCAAAGAAGCGCAGGCGCTGCGCAAACAGGGCATGGATGTGGTCGACTTTGGGCCGGGCGAGCCGGACTTCACCACCCCGGAACACATTCGCCAGGCCGCTGCCGCATCGCTCGCGGCCGGCTACACGCACTATGCGCCGAGTCGCGGCGTCCCCGAGCTGTTGCAGGCGATCGCCGGCAAGCTGGAGCGGGAAAACGGCTTGCGCTATGACCCGGCAACGGAGATCGTGGTCACGCCCGGCGCCAAGCAGGCCATCGTGGAAGCGGTTCTGAGCGCGATTGAGCCCGGTGACGAAGCCATTCTGTTCGATCCAGGTTGGGGCTCGTACGATGCGATCGTGCGGCTGGCCGGCGGCGAACCGATCCACGTGCAGCTACGTGACGATTTCTCGGTGGACCTGGATCGCCTCCACGCCGCGCTCTCGCCCCGTACCCGTGTCATGATTGTCGGCTCGCCCGGTAACCCGACGGGCTACATCCTCCAACGCCAGGAGTGGGAGAGTATTGCCGCGATCTGCCGGGAGCACGACCTCTTGCTCATTTCGGATGAGATCTACGAGCGGATTAGCTACGACGGCGCGCAGCCGCTCAGCCCCGCCACGCTGCCCGACATGTGGGAGCGGACAGTGACGATCAACGGGTTCTCGAAGGCGTATGCGATGACCGGCTGGCGCCTGGGCTACGCGGCCGCCCCCGCCCGCTTTCTCGGTCAGATGCTGAAGGTCCACGAGCATACGGTGACCAGTCCCACGTCCTTCGCCCAGATGGGCGGCATTGCGGCGCTGAATGAGCCGCAGGAGCCGATTCGCGAAATGGTCCGCGAGTTTGCCCGGCGGCGCGAGATCGTGGTGGATGGATTGAACGCGGTACCCGGTGTGGAATGCCGGGCGCCCGATGGCGCTTTCTATGTCTTTCCAAACGTTTCGGGCACCGGTCTGACCGGCACCGAACTGGCGCACCGCCTACTGCGCGCCGGCGTGGCACTGACACCCGGCTGCGGCTTTGGCGAGGCGTGGGACAGTCATGTGCGCCTCTCCTTCGCCACGTCCGAGGAGCGGATTCGCACCGGACTCGAGCGGATGAAAAGCGCTCTCGCGCCGCTGCCCGCTACGTCTTGACGACGATCTCCGCCTTCATTTTTGCAAAGGCGAATCAATGACACAGCCGAATCCCACCCGCTGGGGCATCATCAGCACCGCGAACATTGCACGGTCGGCATTTCTGCCTGCCTTGCGCGCGGCAGGCGGCACCGCGTACGCCGTTGCCGGGCGTGACCGGGACCGCACTCGTCGTTTTGCGGAAGAGAATGGCGTGGAGCACGCCGTTGAGGGGTATGCGAAGCTGCTGGCCGACGATCAAGTCGAGGCCGTTTACGTTGCTCTGCCCAACTCGCTGCATGCCGAGTGGACCGTTGCGGCTGTGCAAGCCGGGAAAGCGGTGCTCTGCGAGAAGCCGCTCTGCGTGTCGCTGCCGGAGACCGAGGAGGTACTGGAGGAGACGCGGCGCCGTTCTGGACTGCTGTGGGAGGCATTTGTCTTTCCGTTCCAGCCGCAGACTGCTCGCCTGCTGGACATCATTCGCAGCGGCGAGATCGGGGAGTTGCGCGAGGTCCAGGCCAACTTCCACTTCAAACTGACCAACCCCGCTAACATTCGTTTGGACCGGGCGCTGGGCGGTGGAGGCCTGTACGATGTGGGATGTTATTGCATTCGCTTCGGTCGCCTGTTGCTGGGCGAGGCCACCGACGGCACGGCCTTGGCTCGCTGGACCGACCAGGGCGTCGACCTGGATCTGCAGGGCGTGCTGGGGTTCCTCGGCGGTCGCCGGCTGCTGCTCTCCTGCGGCATGGCCCGTCCGCCCGACACGTTTGCCCGCGTCATCGGATCGGAAGGCGAAGTACGGCTCTCCAATCCGTATCATTCGCGCCAGGCCGATACGCTGGAGGTGCGGCACGGCGGCGAGGTTCGTGTGGAACGGCCCAGCAACGATGAGCCGTCTTTTACTGATGCTCTCCGCCACATCCAAGCGGTCCTCCGTGGGGAGGAGGCGCCGCGTCACCTGGCGGTGGACGACGCGGCCGGCAACGCGGCCGCCATCGATCTGCTGTATCGAAAAGCCCGGCAGCAGGCCGTCTCCAGCCCACCGGCAACGACTTAAGGTTCTCGGCCGCTCTTGATGTCAGGCGGCCCGCGAGCAGGGCGACCGTGTTACGCCTTTATTCGAAACTGCACCCCGACGATTTGCCCCAATCCATTCAAGGCCAAGACTGACCAGACGTAATCGCGCTGAGGGAGCGCAATCGGCCAGCTATCGTTGGCACTGTCACCCAGGCCGTCGACGGTGGTGTCACCGAAGGTGACCGAGGTGGTGGCGCCGCTCCAGGCCCAGAGCAGCGTGGAGTCGTTCGTGTTCGTCACCGTCACGACGTAGCCAACGGCGCCTGGTACTGAAAGCCATCCAAAAGTTGCCGGCGATCCAGGAGCCACCTGGGCTGTCATCGCGGGGAGGGACCCATCCAGGACCTGCTGTAGGGTTGGCGGAGGAGCAGGCATGGGCGTGGCAGTCGCGGTTGGCTTGGGCGTGGCGGTGGCGGTTGGCTTGGGCGTGGCGGTGGCGGTTGGCTCGGGCGTAGCCGTGGCGGTTGGCTTGGGCGTGGCCGTGGCAGTCGCGGTTGCCTTGGACCGTGTCTTCTTTTTGTGCTTTTTGTGCTTACGCTGATGTTCGACATACGATCGATACGATTCAGCGCCCGCAGCCGGCAGCAACCGATGGTAAGCGCTGGCCGCATCCGCGTCGTCCCCCAGGGCATACGCCAGGCGTGCCAGTGCCAGCTCATGAGGCTGATCGGTTGGCGAGTTCAGCATGGCGTGGAGATTCGAGTTCACCTCCTGTTGAATCGCGGGTCGTCCTCCGTTGCCTTGCAGCAGGAGCGATTCTCGCAGCAGCAGGGCCGTATCGCTCCAGTTGTGAGCCCCCATGGCCCGGTCGAGCGCGCCTGAGGTGGCGACAATTACTCGCTGAAGAGCGCCGTTCTCACCTAACCGGCAATCCTGGTTTAGTAGCTGGGCGGATCGGAGCGCATCGCCGGAGTGGCGCAGCACGGTCAGATCGCCACCCGAGGGGTCCGGCGCCTGGCGGTACAGCATAGCGAGCGCACTCGCTTCCCATGCGCCGAGGCGCGCCAGTAAACAGCGCGCCACGTCCGGCTGCGCGCGAATCTGAGTGACAAGGGTTTGCAAGGGAGTCTCGATCTGCTGCCTGAAGGCCACGGCGGAGAGAGGCGCGCCCGCCACCAGTGCGTTTGCGCCGCTGATAAAGGCATCGATCTGCTGCGACCAGGACTGGAAGCTGCCTGCCGCGTCGCTGCTCACCTGCCAGCGACCGGTGGCAGCGCCGAGGCCGGGGGCGTGCACCAGACCACCGGTACCATCCGACGTGACGTTCATGACGGGGAAGTCCGTCTCGGCAATGGCGCCCTGGCTACTTATGCAGTCGCTCTGGTTCACTGCAAACTGATAGTCGGGCATGGTGATGAACCGCTCCACGGTATAGCCGCCGCCCACGAAGGTTCCCCAGTGCATGTCGATCACCGGGTGGCTCAACACCATCAGCGCGCCACCCGGCGAAAACACGCCACTCAGTTGACCGCTGATCGTCCCGTGACCGCTGGATACATCTTTGCCGTCGTCATGGGTAATGGGCGCATCAACCGTGCCGGAGACGGTCCCGGTCAACTTTCCACTCGCGTCGACTGTCGCGTCGAGCGTGCCGTCGATGGTAATTTTGAGGTCCAGGTCGGTGTTGAAGACTGCGAAGTGATACTCACCGTCAGAGTGCCACGGCCCGGTGTAGTGTCCAGCCATCGGAGAGGGCATCGATTCACCGGAACAGGAGAGCGAAGGCGTCGCTGCGGTTTGGGCCACGACCGTTTCACGTGGTTCCAGGGCCGCGGCAAGCAGCAACAGGCTTACCAATGTGACGTGACGGATCCGACGCATGTCACCCCCACCTCAACCGTCTAGTAGCCAGATATTGTGGTCGGCCAAACTCCACCTACTATAGCTGGATGGTTGACAGAGTGCAAACAGGAAGCATTTCCAGGGATGCCGAATTGCAGTAATAATTGGGTTCCGCGTGTGCCGGTGGGACACTGGCTGATGGCATCAAGCAGGGGGTAGATAGAGTCTGATGACCGACCATCGATGACGACCCGCTCACATCCTAAAGGCTCATTTGAGCTGTCGTTCGGCGATCGGCGTCTCCTGTTCCACACTCAGGCCGGCGTCTTCTCGCAGGATGGACCGGACGAGGGCACGATGCTGCTGTTGAACGCCGTCGGCCCGTTGCTGAAACCGCACATGACCGTCCTCGACCTGGGAACGGGTGTTGGTCTGGTGGGCGTTGCGGTAGCGGGAGCGCTGACGCGGGGCGAGGTGTACATGGTCGATTCTGACGTACGCGCGGTACGTCTGGCCCAGGAAAATGTGCTCCTGAACCGTATCGAGAACGCGCATGTTCTGCTCGGCGACATCACCTTCGATCTGCCGCCACGCCTTCGTTTCGATCTGGTACTGTCCAACCCGCCCACGCACAGCGGCAAGCAGGTGCTGAGTTCCTTTGTGGATGAAGCGTATGGTGTTCTTCGCCCCGGTGGTTGGCTCTATCTGGTCATCAACCGCTTACTCTCGGTTCGCGACTTGATGGCTGCGACCTTTGGTCAGGTGGAGCAGGTTGAGCGGCACAAGGGGTTTATCGTGTTTCGTGCCCAGAAACCACGAAAAGCTGCAACATTTGACATGTAATTTGCTGTTAGGTGTTACATGAACCGCTGGCCGGGAGTGTACTGGCGGCCGGCCCCCTGGTGTTCCCGAACTCGGGAGCCGCGGAGCCCCACGAGAGCGAGTAACCGACGGGCGCGACGCCACTGGTGTTCACAGTGAAGCCGAAGTGCCCACTCTGCTTGGGTGTGATAACAGTTGGGGAGGAGGTTGTCGTCGACCAGTAAATGAGGATTCCGGGCAGCCGCCTGCCGCATACGCCGCTGCCGAACGACGACCATCCCTGCCGGCTCACTCGGTGGTATAGGTTCGCCGTCGGCCCGTTTATCTGGAAGCCGGCAATTGGGGTGCTCCCCCGGTTGTGAATCGTGTAGAGGAACTGCCACACGGCGCCGCCAAGATGGGTAGCACGCACCGTTACCTCACCGTTCACCTGGCCCGAAATGGGCGCGGCTGTGGGCGCGGTAGCGTCGTTGACCGGGGGCGCATTGGAGGGAGAAGTGTTGGAACCGCTGAAGCCCGGTATTCCACCGCCGGTGGTGACAATCAGGCCGAACAACAAAGCCACGGCCAGCAAGGCTGCGGCAACCAGACGGCGATTATTCCCTGAAGGTTTCGCCACGAGGTCCGGTCTCCTCTCTTCGTGCGCCGGTGACCGGTGCGCAAGTTGCCAGATGATAGCAAGAATACCGCCACAGCCGGCTCCAATCGCCACCTTCTCTCCGTTTCTGTTTCTGTCAGGGCCTTGAGAATGCGGCATTGCTGTGCTACACTTTGCGACGTTGACGCAAGGGAGCCGGGTGGTGATTAGCGGAAAAATCCTGAAGATGCGTGGATGGAAAGAGGGGCGGTCGGTTGGCCTGGCCAAGTCGGCTGCCCGACTTCTGCATAACCAAGGCATGGAGCAGGAAGCAATTCTGGCCAGACTGGACCTGGTGCGGTCCTCACCTGCCGACTATCTCGACGACCCGGCGACGGGCGATCTGGCTGCGGCGTTGCTGCGGACCCAACAGGAGACAGTTCGACGCGCGGAGATTCCGATGCTCCGAACTGAGCCGCTGGCCTATCGAGTCTGGGGCGCCGAGGGAATCGATCTGGCGGCGCGTGCCCAGATGGATGTTGCCATGCGGCTGCCGATCACGGTATCGGGCGCTTTGATGCCCGACGCACACGTCGGTTACGGTTTGCCTATTGGCGGTGTGTTGGCTACGCAAGACGCAGTGATTCCATACGCCGTGGGTGTGGATATTGCCTGTCGCATGCGCCTTTCAGTGTATTCGGTTGGGCCTGACGTGCTGGCCGCGTCGCCCAAGCCATACATTCGTGCCTTGCAAGACAACACCTACTTCGGAGCGGGTGTGGTGAATCCACGACGCCCAGAACACGAGGTGCTCGATGATTCGGTCTGGAACGAAACCCGACTGCTGAAAGGCTTACAGGCCATCGCCACCAAACAACTGGGAACGAGTGGCACGGGCAACCATTTCGTGGAGTGGGGGGCAATTTCGATCTCCGAACACGACTCCGTGCTCGGACTGCCGCCGGGGAAGTACCTCGCGCTCCTCTCGCATAGCGGGTCGCGCGGCGTCGGCTTCAAGATCGCCAATGCGTACTCCAAGCTGGCCATGGACCTTCACCCACACTTGGATAAGAGCGTGCGCCACCTGGCCTGGCTCACACTCGATTCGGAGCCGGGCGAGGAGTACTGGATTTCCATGGAGTTGGCCGGCCGATTCGCCTCGGCCAACCATCGCATCATCCATCAGAGCGTGGCGAGAGCCGCCGGGCTCTCCGAGATTGCCTCGGTGGAGAACCATCATAATTTCGCCTGGCGAGACACCATCGAGGATGCGACCGGCGTTGCTCGGCAAGCCATTGTCCACCGCAAGGGCGCGACGCCCGCTGGGCGAGATGTGCTCGGCGTGATTCCAGGATCCATGGGGGATGCAGGCTATGTGGTGCGTGGGCGGGGCGAGCCGGCCTCGCTCGCTTCGGCGGCGCACGGCGCGGGACGCGCGATGAGCCGCCGAGCGGCACTACAGAGTCTAGCTAAAGCAGATCGAGATCGGTATTTGCGGGAGCGAGGCGTGACGCTGCTGGGCGGCGGGATCGATGAGTCGCCCCAGGCCTACAAGCGGATCGAGGCGGTCATTGCGGCTCAGCGTGACCTGGTGGATATCGTAGGAACATTCACACCGAGGATCGTGCGAATGGCCAGTGAACCGGGAGATATCTAAGGTGTCGTCAGGGCGGTGGCGACTATGGACACGATAGATCGAGAGCGCTCGGCGGCGCTTTGCAGGAGACATAACACTGCTGTAACCCGATGATGGCAACGGGTGCGATGTGAAGAGGAATGAGCATGCCGGACTATTTAGGAGAGCCTGAGGTAGAAAGACCCAAGCGGTCGGCGCGGAATGCCACGGTCGGACACGATCCGATGAAGCACTCGCCTCGACCGTGCCCGCATTGCGGGGCACTCATGCTAGTGCGAAAGCGCCTTGCCTGGTATCTGCGGCCCTGGCGACGAATGGGATTCCGGGTGAAGGCGTATTACTGCGAGTCTTGCCACAGTCGAACGCTTCGCTGGCGGAGCAAGCCAGACTAACGCTGCTCATCCTGGCGGCTTGGGTTAACCGAGAGATGCTTTATCGTTAGATAACGACATGATGCAGTCCACCACAACCACCGATCTTCTGCCCGCTCCGGCGCCCGCCCACAATGGTAAAACTGTTGTGGCGGTCATGGTCGGCGTGCTGGTGCTGAGTCTGGCGCTGGTGTATGGCCTGGCCAAACTGACGCTCCGGGTGGTCCCCGGGCCGCCTACCAGTGCATCGCTCTCTGGTGGCTTCGTCCAGGGGGGATGGGCCCGCCAACTACACGTTGGGCAGGATTACGGGCTCATCCTCGAGACCCACCACGTGAACGGCGTACTGCCTCGCACGGTCCTTCAATTCAACGGACTGCAGAGCTGGGTGCATCTGCGCAATATGTACGGAGACCTCGGTTGGAATCAATGCGACGCCGATTACAAGCCGCACCGGGTGCACTTACCGGGCGGTAGCTTGGGTTTTGACTTCGGCGTTGGCGCCTGCGAGGTCAACCTGAACTTGCGGCCCACACGCGCCGGCTTTCACCGCTTTTCCGTCCGGGCGTACGTGGCCGATTACGATCGACTCGGCCGGCTCACCGTCCAACGCACACTGAGCGGCGCCGTCTATCGATGGCAGGGTGTGGTGGCGCCCTAGGCGCCAACCCCGCACGTGTCCCAGACATCGCATCGTATCGTCCCGCCCGCCCTCTTGCTGTGGGATATCGACGGCACACTGCTGCGTGGCGCCACCGCGATTCACCGCGATGCCTTTGGCCATACGTATCAGGCTGTGTATGGCCTTCCTCTCAGTCTGGATGGCGTCGCAGCAGGGGGACGGACCGACACCTGGCTACTGGCCGAACCGCTGCGGCGCTCTGGATGGTCCGATGCGGAGATCTGGACCAAGATGCCGGACGCCTTCAGCGAGATGCAGGCGTATGTCGAGCAGCACCTGGGCGATCTGAGTCACTGCGTGCTGCCCGGGGCGCGGGAGGTGCTCGCCGAACTCCATGCTCGTGGATATGTGCAGGCACTCGTGACCGGCAACCTTTCTCGCATCGCCATGGCGAAGCTTCGCAACGCGGGGCTCGCCCGGTACTTCGATGTGGGCGGCTTCGGGGAGGAATCGGAAGTACGCGCGCATCTGGTGTCGGTTGCGCTCCGTCACGCCCGTGAGACGGTTGGCGCGCACATCGAACTGGGACGCTCGGTGGTGGTGGGCGACACCCCCTTCGATCTCGAAGCCGGACAGCTCAGCGGTACCCGAACCTGCGGTGTTGCCACCGGCACGTATTCTCTGGAAGAGCTCGAGGCGGCCGGAGCGGACCTCCTGCTGCCCTCACTGGCGGACGCCGAGACGGCAATCGATGCTCTGGTCGGGCTCATCGAGTATCAGTCGGCGTAAGTCCCGTGCGCCCACGGACACGTGATTCAGATCGCCGCGCTACTTGACCTCGATGACCTGGTACTTGCGAGCACGGCCCGGCGTCTGGGCGGTTACCGTGTCCTTGGCCCGCGCTCCCATCAGGGCCGAGCCAATGGGGGAGACATCCGATATATAGCCGAGCGACGCATTGGCTTCCGGCGAACTCACCAGGCGGTAGGTCTTTTCTTTGCCGTCCTCATCGCGCACCGTTACATGTTTGCCGATGCCAACCCGATCACCCGTGTCCGCCGCCACCACGGCGTTGCGCATGATGTACTCCAGCTCGGCAATCTGGCCTTCAAGGCGTCCCTGGTCTTCCTTGGCCTGGTGGTATGCGCCGTTCTCGGAGAGGTCTCCGTCGTCGGCGGCGCGCCCGATCTTATCGGCAATTTCTGGACGCTTGACGCGTTTGAGAAAGTCGAGTTTTTCTTGCATCGCACGCTTGCCTTCGGCGGTGAGCGTGACGGTTTTATCGATGGACATGCGAGGATCCCTACTAGCTGAAAATAGATGCGGCCCCCCGGAGCGGGGCACAGTAGCGGTATTATACCATCCAGCCGTGACCCATGCGATACGCGTTACGTTCCGTCAACCGCCAATGACGCCTTCGGTAGGAGCCCATGCAAGAACATCTCACTGAACGATCGTGCGATCTCCTCCGGCTGGTAGGTTCCCTCGGGGTGGTACCAGCTGTACAGCCAGTTACACGCCGCCAGGATCATGAAGCGGGCCAGGCGGGGATCGATAGTGGTGAACTCTCCGGAGTTAATGCCGTCGTGCAGAATGTCGCGGAAGATGTGCTCGTAGTGGTTCCGTTTGGCGATCAGCAGTTCCCGGCGTTTGGGGCCCAGTGCCTTCATCTCGTGCAGAAAGACGCTCAGTTCGTCGAGATGCTCGGCGATCAGGGTGATGTGAGCGGTTATGGCCTGCGTGAGACGCTGTGGGGCTGCTGCACGGGGGTCAATATGGTCCCGCACGTAGGCGAAGAGAGTGTCGACCGCGCTCTCCATGATGCGAAAGAGCAAGTCTTCTTTACTGTCGTAGTAGTAGTACAGGGCGGCCGGCTGCCAGCCCAACGCGGAGGAGATGGCGCGCATGGACGTGGCATGGTAGCCCCGTTCGCGGAAGATGCGGCAGGCGACACGGGAGACGTACTCGTGGCCTGATTCCTGGTCGAGCCGGTCTGCAGTCTCACCAACTCCCCCCACCTGGGCAGTCATGAAGCCGAGCGCTCCCAGGCAGCGATGGCGTCCAGTGTTGAGCGGTCCCCGCTCTTGACGGCGCGAGCGCCATCGGCTGCCACACTGGCCGCACGGCGCATGGCCCGCAGTGCCACGGGCGACCTTCCAGGGAAGCGCTGTGCCTGCTGTGCCAGCAGCCGGGCGGCATGGAGATGGGCCAGCATGGCGGTGAGGCGTTCAGCGTGCAGCAGGATGTACTGCGTGTCCTCTTCTCGAATATCGGGCTTGCCCTGTGCCATGGACCACAGTCCTTGCTTACCGCCCCGCTTGAGGCCGCCCCGCTTGAGCAGGTCATACAGCAGGCTGCGGACCGAGGCATTGAAGTTGGAACGGGCCTCGCGGTACAGCGAGCCTATTTCGCCGGGGAAGGAGGCGGCGGCGAGCGACGGGCTGATGGTGCCACCGGCCAGCGAGGTTGGCTTAGCCAGGGCCGCTTTCAACAGATCTTTGGTGGCCATCAGCGCCTGTATCTGAGACGTTCCCTCGTAGATCGGCAGGATGAGGCTGTCGCGCATCAGACGCTCCACGTCGTACTCTTTGATCACGCCATAGCCGCCGTGTATCTGCAGGGCCAGGCGGCAGACCCGAATCACCTCTTCGGCTCCATGCCACTTCACCAGTGGTGTCAATTCGCGCAGATACCGGCCGGTCTTGCGCGACCGCGTTTCAAGGTCGGTCCGACGGGAATCGCCCTCCGGGAGCTTACGCGCTTCACGCATCATTCCCTCCGAGAGGTCGTACGCGGTCGTGGCCTCGTAGGCCAGTGCTCGTAGGCCAACCACGGCTGCTTCCATGTCCAGCAGCATATCGGCGATCAACGGATGCTGGCGGATAGGTTTGCCCATCTGCACGCGCTCGGTGGCGTACTGCCGAGCTTCTTCCAGGGCAGCTTGGGCGGTGCCGATGCCCTGGATACCCACCGCCACCCGCGACTCGTTCATAAAGGTGAGGATCGAGTGCCACCCGTCGCCGAGTTTGCCCAGCAGGACCGCTCGTGAGTCTTCGAACGCCAGTCCGCAGGTCACCGAGGCCGTAATGCAGACTTTGTCCTCGGCCCGTTCCACGACGTAGTTGTCGATCATCTGGCCGCTCGCCCGATCCTGACGCAGGCGGTCGACCAGGAAGAGGCTCAGACCGGCCAGCCCCTGGGAACCCTCTTCGCTGCGGGCCAGCACAATGCAAAGATCGCCGCTGCCATTGGTGATGAACTGCTTACGACCCGTGATGCGCCACTCGCCTTCCACCCGGCGCGCCACCGTGGCAACCTGACCCACATCGGAGCCGGCTTGCGGCTCGGTCATGGCCACGGCGCCACTGATGTCGCCGGCGGCCAGGGGAGGAACGTAGTGCTCCTTGATCTGGTCGCTGCCGAAGCGCAGCAGCATCATCGCGGGGCTGAGGAAGAACGCGTACTGCACCATGGTGCTGGCGCAGCCGCGTGAGATCATCTCCAACGCCATTGAGCTGACGGTGAACGGGAAGTTCTCGCCGCCGTACTGGCGGGGCGCGCTCAACCCGATCACACCGAGCTGTTTCAAGCCATCGAGGTTGCGTTGTAACGGTTCGGGTACGCCGATGTGACCGTGTTGATGCTGGCTCCCCGCCCGGTCCACCTCACGGGCTCGCCCAGCAATGTCGTGGCCGGCATACTCGCCCACCAGCGTCAGCGCCTCACGATACAAATCGACCGCCTCGGCGGTGTTCGCTGGACCATTCGGATCTCGAAATCGCTCCTCGATGGTCGGGACCACCTGATCCCAGGGAACGACATGATCGAAGGTGAAGGTCAGATCGTCGTTCGCGGTAAAGAAGTTTTCCTGTTTCATAGTCGTCTACCCCATGAGCCCGTGGTTGTATCGGTGCATCGTTCGGCCCGCGTCTGCCTTCAAGATCCCAAAGGGTAGAAACTCGATTCCTCGCGGGCCATCCTCTCCAGCATGGGAGCAGGAGTGAAGCTCTCGCCGTAGGCATACTGCATCTGTCGCAGTTGTTCCGCCACGGTCTGGAGACCGAGGCTGTCCGCGTAGCGGAACGGCCCGCCCAGAAAGGGCGGAAACCCGAGGCCCAACACCGACGCGACGTCGCCGTCGCGCGCACTGGCGATGATGCCCTCCTCCAGGCAGCGCGCCGCTTCGTTAACGAAGGCCAGGACACAGCGACGCTGAATCAGGTCCTGAGTGAACTTTTGTGGACTGGCCGACCGCATGCCGTAAACCCCTAGATCCGGTTTCTTCTTACGGCCGCGATAGTCGTAGAAACCGAGCGCGCTCTTCCGTCCCAGCCGGCCGGCGGCCACCATCTGGTTGATGGCCGTCGACGCGGTGTATCGTTCGCCGAAGGCCACGCCCAGGATGCTGGCCACGTGCGCGGCCACGTCGATACCAACCTCGTCGGTCAGCGCCAATGGCCCTACCGGAAAGCCAAAGGCCGTCATGGCCCGGTCCACGTCCTCGATGGAGGCGCCCTGCTCGAAAAGCTGGCCCGCCTGCTGAATCATGAAGCCCAGCACTCGTGTGGTGAAGAAGCCGGGCCCGTCCCTTACCACGACGACCGTCTTGCCCATCTTTCGGCCGATTTCAACCGCGGTGGCCACGGCTTCCGGAGAGCTGCGGCCAGCCTGGATAATCTCCAGCAGCGGCATCTTGTGGACCGGCGAGAAGAAGTGCATGCCGACCACGCGCTCGGGATGAGCGGCGTTGGCCGCCAATTCGGTGATCGGCAGACTGGAGGTATTGGAGGCAAGGACCGCCTGGGGGGTGAGCACCGCCTCCAGCTCGGCGATCACTCGTTGCTTCACAGCTATATCCTCGAAGACCGCTTCGATCGAAAGTTGCGCTCGGCGGAAGCCGGTGTAGTCGATCGAGCCGGAAAGGCGCGACACGACCGTTTGCGCTTCCTGGCGCGAGAAGCGGCCCTTGCGAGCCGCATTCCAGGTCAAATCGCGTGCTGTTTTAATGCCCTGAGCCACCTGTTCCGGCTTGAGGTCACGCAGCCGCACGCCATAGCCGGCCACCGCTGCTGCCTGGGCGATCCCGGCGCCCATGAAGCCCGCGCCGCAAACACCAACCCGGTCCACAACTAGTGCCCGCGTGGTTAGCCCTCGCTGCTCTTTCTTCAGTCCCTCCGTGGCGAAGAACAGGTGAATCAGATTTCGGGCTACCCCACCGGTGGCCAGCTCGCCAAACGCCACGGCCTCGGCCGCCAGGCCAGCCCCCAAGCCCTGTTCCTGGCCGGCTCGCACAGCGTCGAGCGCCCGATGGGGAGCTGGATAATGGTCGCGCGTCTGGGCGCGTATCCTCTTTTCCGCCTGCCTATATACCTGGGCACGAACCGCCGGCCAGCGCTCCGCGGCCTGGTCCAACTGGCTCCAGCGCGGGTGAGTTTGGCGCTTGCCTCTAGCCAGCCATCCACGAGCGGCGTCCTGCAGCACCGTTGGATGGACCACCTCATCCACCACGCCGTATCGCTTGGCGCGTCGCGGGTTATAGCGTTTGGCTTCAAGAATGAGACCCAGAGCCCGGCTCAGGCCAATCAGCTTGGGCAGCCGCTGGCAGCCGCCCCCCGCCGGGATCAGGCCCAGCTGGACCTCCACCAGCCCCAGTATGCTGCTCTGACTGTCCACGCATACCCGGTAGTCGCAGGCCAGCGCAACCTCTAATCCGCCGCCCAATGCCGGCCCGTTGATAGCAGCTACCGAGGGGTAGGGTAGGCCGGCGAGACGGTTGAAGACGCGGTGCAGACGCCGAATCTGACCGGCTGCCTCGTCAGGGTGCGTAGCCCGTAGCAATTCCTCCAGATCCGCTCCGGCCACGAACTGGTTCGCCTTGCCGCTGGCCACGATCACGCCCTTCAAATCGGGGCGTAGATCGTCGACTGCGCGTTCCATATCTTCGATAAACGCCATGCTCATGACGTTGACTTTTTGGTCCGGTTGGTCGATCAGGATGATGGCAATGCCATCCGGGTCGACCTGCGTGGTCACGCCGGGCTGGGTGATCGTGGCTGTATCTACTACCATGATCTTCTCTACCGCTCCAGCACAATGGCGCAACCCAGTCCGCCCGCGGCACAGACGCTGATCAGCCCAAACTGGACATCCCGCCGTTCCATCTCGTTGGCCAGCGACATCAGCACGCGGGCCCCAGTGGCGCCAAAGGGATGACCGAGGGCGATCGAGCCGCCGTTGACGTTGAGCCTTGCCGGATCGATCTCGCCGACGGCTTCCGCGCGTCCCAATCGCTCCTCGGCGAACTGCTTCGAGGCAAGGACCTGTGTGGTGCAGAGCACCTGCGCCGCGAACGCCTCGTGCATCTCGATCAGATCGATGTCCGAGAGCTGTAAACCGGCACGGTCGAGCGCCAGTGGAATAGCCCAGGCTGGTCCGAGCAGGAGTTGATCGCCCGGATCTACTGCGGCGTACGCATACGAGCGAATCCAGGCGCGCGGCTGGAGACCGAGATCGCTGGCCCGTTCTCCCGATACCAGCAGCAATGCCGCGGCGCCGTCGGTCAGGGGGCTGGAATTGCCGGCGGTGATGGTACCGTGCTGCCGATCAAATACCGGGTGGAGGGCGGCCAGCTTCTCCGGGGAGGTGTCGGTCCGGACGTGGTTGTCGTCGGTCACGGCCTTGCCGTCCGGCCGAAACACCGGAACGACCTCCCGGCTCATCTTGCACTCTGCCTTGGCCTTGGCAGCCCGCTGGTGGCTCCTCAGCGCCAGCTCGTCCTGCGCCTGACGCGAGATGCCGTTTATCTTGGCCATCAGTTCGGCCGACTGTCCCATGGTCAGTCCGGTGGAGGTCTCCTGAATGCCGGGCGCCACCGGCGCCAGGTCCTTCACCCGGACCTTGGCCAGGCTCTGCAGTTTGGCCGGCACGGTCCTGGCCTGCGAGGCGCCGACCAGTGCACGAGCCAGCTTGGCGCTGTATTGAATCGGCACGTTGGATAGCGACTCGGCGCCGCCAGTCAGGACTATGTCGGCGTAGCCGCGCTCGATCAGGTCCACGCCGGAGGTAGCCGCCTGGCAGGCCGAGGCGCAGGCCAGGCTGACGGTAAAGGCCGGCATGGTACGCGGTACCCCGCTGGCCAGTCCGATCTCCCGTGCCAGGTTGTGGTATTTCACCGGTCGGGAGACGTTACCGAAAATGATTTGATCGACCTCGGCGGGATTGATTTCGGCGCGCTGCAGCACTTCAACGCTAGCTGCGCATCCCAGATCGAACACGTCGAGCTGCGCAAAACTGGTGCCGGCCTTCACAAAGGGCGTGCGTCTCCCTTCGACGATGGCCACCTGCCTGCTCCGGTCAGGTTTGGTATTGGTATGAGTAATGATATTTGCCTCCCGTTGGAGGCGGGCAGGTTAAGTGCCTGCTCGCCTTCCGCTCTCCGGTGATGGTTCACAGAGGCGTGGGATACGCCGTTGTTCGCCCCTCGCCGCTGTTCAAGCAACCGGCCGCGCTAGATGATTGCTCTCCGGTGTCGCTGGCCGGTTGGCATCCGGCTCGTCGCGCAGCTGCCGCCGCAAGATTTTGCCGATGAGCGACTTGGGCAATTCGCTCCTGAACTCCACCAGCCTGGGAACCTTGTAGGCCGCGAGCTGGTGGCGGCAGAACAGTATAAGTTCCTGCGCGCTGACCTCCGTCCCCTCACGCAGCACCACGAACGCCTTGACGGTTTCGCCCCGATACTCGCTCGGCGCGCCCACGACCGCTGCTTCCAGCACGCCGGGATGGCTATACAGCACGTCCTCGACTTCGCGTGGGTACACGTTATACCCTCCGGCAATAATCAGATCTTTTTTGCGATCGACGATACGGAAATAGCCATCCCCGTCCATGCTGGCAATGTCGCCGGTATGGAGCCAGCCATCGCGCAGGACGTCGCGGGTTTCTTGCTCACGGTTCCAGTAGCCCATCATCACCTGTGGGCCGGCCACGGTAAGTTCGCCGATGGCGCCGGGCGGAAGGGGCTTCCAGGTCTCAGGATTGGTGACACACGCGTCGGTGTCCGGCCAGGGGACCCCCACTGTTCCCGACCGCACGTCGCCCAGTGGATTGCAGTGTGTGACCGGGCCGGCTTCGGTCAGCCCATACCCTTCTACCACTCTGGCGCCGCTCAACGCCTCGAAGCGAGCCTGAACTTCAGCGGGCAGGGGCGCTGCTCCGCTCATGCAGGCGCGCAGCGACCGAAACTGCCGGGGCGAGACGCCTGGAACTTGAGAGAGTGCCACAAACATGGTGGGCACGCCCGGAAGGTACGCCGGCCGATATTTTTCGGCGAGTGCTGCCACTTCCTTTGCATCGAAGCGCGGCGCCAGAATCAGTGATGCTCCCGCTACCACGCCCAGATTCATCCCCACGGTCATGCCGTAGACGTGAAAGAACGGCGCGACGCAGAGGATGCTGCCGGCATCGTCCTGCTGGCTATCGGCCTGCCACTGATAGGCCTGCACCGCGTTCGCCACCAGGTTGCGATGGCTCAGCATAGCGCCCTTGGAGCGGCCGGTAGTGCCGCCCGTATATTGCAGTACGGCCAGCGCATCCGGTTTGATGCTCGGCGCGACTCCCTCTGGCCGATGGGCCAGCAGTGAGTCAAAGCGATGCACGATACCTGCTCGCTTGACCAGATGCACGCCCTGCCGCCGGCGCTTGATTGCATAGACCGGTTGGCGTTGAACCGGCAAGGCGTCGGCAATGCTGGTACAGATCACCGTCCGCGTCTGCGTGTACGGCAGGGCCATCTGCACCTTCGGGAACAATTGGTCAAGCGTCACGACCACGCTCACCCCCGCGTCGCCCAGTTGGTGCTCCAGTTCATGCTGTGTATAGAGCGGATTGGTTGGCACGACCACTGCGCCGGACTGCAGAGCGCCATAGAAGGCGACCAGAAACTGCGGTACGTTGGGCAGCATGATGGCCACGCGTTCACCGGGCTGGACGCCGAGCGCCCGCAAACCCGCGGCGAAGGAGTCGATCTGTCGCTTCACGTCGCGATAGCGCAGTTTCTTGCCACTGAAGATGGTGACTACGCGATCCGGATAGCGCCCCGCGGTGCGCTCGAACAGCTGAGGGAGTGTTATGTCAGGGTAGTCAATCGACCGCGGAACGTCGGGATCGTAATGGGCATACCAGGGCCGGTCCACGCCATAGACTCCAGTCAAGGGGCCTTACTTAACGAGCGTTCAGTAAGTGCATTGTACTGCCGTGAGGTCGCGGGGTCAAATGCACAATTCGCCGCTCCGATTAGGTAGGTCGAGAAGAGCAACACTAATGGTCTTTCCGCGCCCGCACGCACCGACGAGGAAGGCTTGGTGAGCGATCTCACCGCGCCGATCGGGCACGAGCACTGCCAGCAGGTCGAAGAGTTGCCGGGCAGCGGTGTCCGTGCCGGAATCGATGGCATCGGTGAGTGTTGCCGTCCATCCAGTGCTGATGAGGCAGGAAGAGCGCGCGCCTGCAAATACGCGGCTTCCTCCTGCTAAGGGTTGACCCGAGGGCTGAGGAGGGGATGAAAGTCATGGGCAAGATACAGGCTTTCAGCTCCTGCGAATTCCGCTGTGGCGCGGTATCCTGATTACTATGGCCGAGTACGGCCATGGTATCGCCTACAAAAGGAAGTGCAATGATAGAGCAACGAGATATTCCTGCAGAGCGGCGTCCCTCGGGATCGCCCGCGTTGGCATCAATCGAGTCAAAAATGAACCGAGGAACAACCTCCCAGATGCTTGCCGGCCCTTCCGGCAATGGCATCGTGGAGATGGCCCAGGCACTCGTCACACGGGTAGAAGATTTCGCGCGCCGCGAACAAGCGGACCGTGCCGAGCGGGATCGGTTGATGGAACAGGTTCGCAGCGTGGAGGAAGAGTTGCGGGCCGAGCGAGCCCAGCGCGAAACCACGCTCAAGGGCACGCGGGAGGCGATCAGCGACGCTGACCTGCAGACGCTGGTGCGGGTGATCGATGCGGCCGTGCTGTCGCCCGAAAGCCTACGCGACCTGCTCGCTCTCAGTCAGCACACCCCACTCGCCGCCACTGTGATACGCGACTACATGCGACTTCGCGATCAATCATCCCCGCCAGGATCACCAGATGCAGTATGAGTAGGCGGGAGACACGCACCAGCTAATTCGTGCCCTGCTTCCGCGGAGTTAGAACATCATGAAACGGAGAAACAACTCCGTTCGCGGTCTGCTATTGCTCTACGCGCTCATTGGCATCGCAGCCGCATTCGCCGCGGGGTCTCGGCACGGGTCGGCTGCTGGACGCGGCGCTATCCGCCACGGCTTGCCGCCGCCGTCGGCTTCTGCTACCCCGCGACCATCCGCCACACCTACTTTTTTGTCTCGCGCGCTTCCCACTCCAGTTCCTACACGACGCCCCAGTGTCACGCCGGTTCCTTCGCCCCTTCCGCGTCCTACCCCAATTCCCTCTCGACCTCCAGCGCCCACTTCTACAGTCACCGGGCGCCACTCAGTAAAGCGGTCGTTGGTGTACGGAGCCAGTGTCGCGGTGGTGGACCGCACAACTGGGATGAAGGCACAGATCGAACGGATTGAGCTGCATACCATCACGCGTCGCAGGCAGTATCGGACGGCTCGTCTCTTCCGCCTTCTCGGCAAGGTCCGGCTGCAGGCTCTGAGCTATGCCGCTCTCTACAGCGCACGGGACTTCTATGCGGTCGACGCGCAGGGCAGAACGTATAGATCGGGGGGCATATTCCGGGGACGGCGCCCGCTGCGCAGTGGTCTTTTACCTGGCGGTTTCCGCCTGACCCGATGGATCGGCTTTACCCTTCCCCGGACTGTCCGTGTCGTTACCATTATCTGGAATGACGACAATCACCTGTTTCCGGCGGCGACACTCGCGAAACTACGACCGTAAGCATAGCTGCCGGGCACCGTCCGTGCTGGTACAGTAATGGCTCCAGGCCACAGTTGTGAGTGCCTATAGAAGGCCGAGCCGAGGTCGGCGCATCCTGGTAGTTCTCAGACCCTGTTCGGCGAACTGCCGCGGGAGGCGCCGAGTGAGGCAACGGAAACCAGAGCCAGGGCAAGGACATCGCGAAACCCCAATGCCTGACCCAAGACCACGAAGCCGATGGCAGCCGCGATGGCGGGTTCCAAACTCATCAGGATGCCGAAGACACGAGTGGGCAGCGAGCGAAGCGCTTCCAGTTCGAGTGAGTACGGGACCACGCCGGAAAGCAGGGCGACGGCGAGACCGGCCAGCAGCAAATACGGTTGCAGGAGATGCGCCCCGGCGTCCGCAATGCCGATAGGCAGCAATGCGACTCCGCCGACAGCTAGAGCTAGAGCGAGTCCTCGACCACCAGAAAAAGTGCCTCCGACCCGGGAGCTGAGCAGAATGTATCCGGCCCAGAACATTCCAGCCAGCAGGGCAAAGCCAGCCCCCAGCGGGTCGAGACCAAGGCCTCCCCAGGGCGCCAGGAGAAGGATGCCGGCAGCAGCCAGGAGGACCCAGACAAGATCGAAGAGACGGCGAGAACCGGCAACGGCCACCCCCAGGGGACCGGCAAACTCGAGCGTGACTGCCACGCCCAGCGGGATCCGATCGAGGGCCAGATAAAACGAGAAATTCATGGCCGCCGTGACCAGGCCGAAGAGGGCAGCCATGGCCAGGTCTCGGGAAGAATAGCCGCGCACCTGGGGACGCCACAGGATGAGCAGGACGATGGCCGCAAAGCCCACGCGGAGGAGGGCAGCGCCGCCCGGACCGAGCGTCACAAACAGATGCTTCGCCACCGCCGAACCCAGTTGCACGGAGACCCCGGCGAGCAGGACCAGTGCCGTGGGTGGAAGTGATGGTCGCGAAGACGGGATTCGACTCACGCTCTCCGGCAGATGCGCGGCTGGGGTACTCATGTATGAGTCAAGGCTTCCTCCGGCGGCCATATTCCTGATGGATATACATAGACGAAGCCGGCGCCCTTGATGGGGCGCCGGCTTCGTGGAGGCTCATACTCTGCCAGGGCAGACGCTCGGCAGTGCGGAAGTGGGTTCTCGCACCCAGGGTCGGCGGACCGGGTGGCCCCCTACCTGGTGGTTGCTATACCACCTTGCCTCGTACTCCGTGCCGCGATTTCTACCAGGACGACGAGCGAGGCGCCGGCTTGAAGCAGTCCGAGCAATACACGGGCTTGTCGCCACGCGGCTCGAAGGGAACCTGAGCTTCCTTGCCGCACTGGGCGCACGTCGCCGAGTACATCTGGCGCTGCGGTCGGTCGTAACCACCGCCGCCGCCGCCACCGTACGACGATGACGAACCCCCGCCGCCGCTGTTGCGGCGCTCGGCGCGGCAACTCGGGCAGCGCTTGGGATCTTGGTAGCCACGCCCCGCGTGAAACTCCTGATCGTCCGCCGTAAAGGTGAACGGGTTGCCGCACTGGGCGCAGGTCAAAGATCGGTCGGTGTAGTTCATGTCTTCCATCTCCTAGTTAACGTCTGGACAGAGCTGGACGACTACTACATGCAATCCGAAAGCCAGCGCCCACCAGGGCCGTACTGTGTTAATCTTACCCCCTTCAGTACCTCTACGTCAAGGCAAGTGGAAGGTACATTGGCCAGCGATTACGGCGCTTATCTGGTCGGCCCGGGAGTTGGCGTGGTGGGCTGGTTCACGGTGAAGGGAGCCCGTGCCGAGAGACTGGCGCCATTCAGCGTGCATTGCGCCAGTACTACGCCGGCGGGGGCCATGGTCTGCTGCTGGAATGGGAATACGGCGAATCCATCCGCTCCAGCCGTCTGCGGCCCGCCGGCAAAGTTAGTCGGCGGGCTGTTATTGCTATAGAGCACCGAGGCCGTACACACCGCGTTGGGTACGGTCTGAACGTAGATCGTGGAGGAATCGAGAGGCAACGACGGGTTGGGCGTGATACAGGTGCGCACGAAGAATGCCTGACCAGTGGGAGTCGAAGTAGGAGTAGGCCCTGGGGTACCGGTTGCAGTCGCGGTCGCGGTGGGGATGGCCGTCGCGGTCGGGATGGCCGTCGCCGTGGGAACCGGCGTGTTGGTGGCCGCCCCGGGTGGGACTGTCGGAAGGGCTGTGGGGGTGGCGGGATTGATCACGCGAACCAGCCGCTCGACGCTCTCGGCAGGCCATACTGCCTTGACTACCAGACCGCCGGTTCCCAATGCTCGATTTAACACCTCCAGCGACAGCGTAGCCGTGGATGTGGTGGGATCAACATGGATCACCACGGACTGCGGACTCGGACCGGCGGTACCAGCCGGCTGCAGGGGGCTGAGAACAGCAGCGCCGTTTCCACCACCCATCGGATAGACCAGAACTGGCTCGTCCAACGCGAAACAGGCAATGCTCTGAGGTAATGGTCACAAGGTAGGTCATGGTATCGAGCGGCGCGGCGACCGGACCGCTGACGGATAAGGTTTTGTTGGGCAGAATCAGGGCTCTGGTGGGCGTTGGTGAGGTAGTGCAGGGCACTACCGTGTTGTACGGACTCTGGAAACAGAAGCCATTTACAGCTGTCATGGCGGCGTGCGAATTTTCACCACCGCTTAAAGCGGCCGCCGCCACCAGCACGACCAGTACCGCAATTCGCTTCATACAACTCCCCACCGCAAGATGTTGTTACTTTGGCCGCATAGTACCACAAGTTGTTGTTGAGAACCCATGAAGCAGAGCTTACCGGCGAATCCAACGGGACGCGTTTTGCCGATGGCGCTGGATAGCCAAAGCGATCAGCCGGTCGACTAACTCCGCATACGGTACTCCGCTTGCTTCCCATAACCGAGGGAACATACTTGTTGCCGTGAAGCCGGGGATGGTATTTACCTCGTTTACGACGATCTTTCCCGATTCCCGCAGCACGAAAAAATCAACTCGAGCCATTCCGGCGCAATCGAGGGCGATATAGGCCCGCCGGGCCATCGCCTGAACCTCCTTGGTCTGCGCCCCGGAGAGCGGCGCTGGGATCAGGAGATCGGCCAGCCCGACGCTGTACTTCGCCTCATAATCGTAAAACTCATGGTGCGGACGCACCTCTCCTACCACGGACACCAGCGGCTCCTCATTGCCCAGCACACCGCACTCGACCTCGCGCGCGTCTACGCCCTGTTCAACGATCACCCGCCGGTCGTAGCAAACGCCCAGCGCGATGGCATGCTCCAATTCCTCACGATGCCGCGCCTTTGAAATGCCCACGCTCGAACCCATGTTGCACGGTTTAACAAAAACTGGGTAGTGGAGTTGTCGTTCCACCGCATCGAGCACCGACGCTGGATCGTCAGACCAATCAACTGCCTGCACCAGCGCATAGGGCACACTTTCGAGGCGGGCCCGCTCCAACATCTGTTTGGCGGCCCACTTGTCCATGGCGAGAGCCGATGCCAGCACCCCGGAACCAACGTACGGGACACCCGAAATCTCGAAGAGGCCCTGCATGGCGCCGTCTTCCCCCTGGGGACCGTGCAGCACCGGGAATACCACGTCCACCGCCGAATCGTCCAGCTGAAGCCCCCGAAAGTGGAGCGGCAGCAGGCTGTGGGGAGCCGGCTCGGTCAGCGGTTCGCCGATATATGTGAGCTCGGCCGCCACTCCCGATTCCAGCAGTCGATCAGGCGAGTCAGTGACCAGCCACGTTCCGTCACGCGTGATGCCGATCACCACGACATCGTATTTGGCCGGGTCCAGCGCTTGGAGCACGCAGTTCGCGGAAGCAAGTGATATCTCGTGCTCGCCGGACTTGCCGCCGCATACAAGAGCGACCCGGGTTTTGCTCAAGGCACTGCTTCCAACTGGAAGGCCGGCTTGAGACTACCGACCACATTCCCCATCAGATCGCGCACTTCCGGCTCTCGATAGCGCCACAGTTCGTCCGCTTGAGGTGAATCAAAAGCTCCCACTTGCTCGAGCACGTGCATGGCGACCGGCGGGATAGCGCGCGAGTTACCATCTGTGATCTTTATGGCGAGACCCAGGGCCATCGGGGCGAGCCCGGCGCCCTGATACCCTTCGGCTCCGCCCTTGGCGACGATGGTTCCCCGGGCCGCGGACATCAGATCAGTGTCGAAGCGGTCTTCGCCGCCCACCATCGCGGGATTGCTGGTCATGGCCATCACCACTCTCCCCGCGGCGCCGGCCAGGTCATCCGGGACGCCTTCACCGCTTGCCAGCCGAGCAAAGGCCTGCGCGGATCGGTTGAGTGGAAGACGGAAAGTCGGCACGGCGCAATTGTCGACGGCGATTTCGATGTCCGTCTGGTTCAGATCGACAAAGGCTGCCAGGATCTGACGGGTCTGACGCTGGAGCGGATGGTTGGGATTGCCGTACTGTTCCAGCGGCCATCCCATGGCCCGGCAGGCCACTAACATGCCGGTATGGGCGCCGCTGCAGTTGTTGCAAGCCGGCGACGGCTCGAGATGTTGGCGCCAGCGTTCGGCGGCCGCCTCCTGATTCAGCGGCGCGTGCGTGCCGCAGCGGAGATACGATTGGTCCAGACCGATCTTCTCGAGAATGGAAATCACGGCCTCGACGTGACGAGGCTCTCCGTTGTGAGAGGCACACATCACAGCCAGCTCCCGACCAGTTATGCCGTAGCGGTCGATCGCTCCAGATAATACGGCCGGCATGACTTGAAACGGCTTGGCGGCAGAGCGGAGAAATACGCGCTGGTCCTCATTGCCGATCGCCAGGATGGTGTCTCCTGACACGCCCACCACCGCCACGATGCCACGATGCATGCTGCCGGGGTGATTGCCGCGCATGACGGCGACCAGGGGTTCGTCTCTCTGGAACGAGTCTTCCGGCGCGGTGGTTCTGGTCTGAAAGGACCGGGAGAGTTGCATGTTTTCCGTCCTGTGCGAAGGGTTCATTATACGGGTGAACTGCAGAGCCGAGAGGCCACAACGTTAGTCCGGCATAGGGAGCATGGTGCGCTCCAGAGCCCCCAAGATCTGAGAGGGACTCAGGGGCACTGCGCCCAGATGCTGGACGACTTCCCCTCCTGCCACGTTGCCAAGATACGCCGCCATGCGCATGGACATGCCGGCTGCGAGCGCCACGGTGAAGATAGCTGCCACGGTGTCGCCGGCGCCAGTCGCATCCACCACCTCGGTGCCGTGCGCCGGAGCTACCGGTAAGTGGTAGGGCTCCTGGTCGCGCTGAAAAAGCGCAAGTCCCTGGCTGCCGCGCGTGATCAATACCCCATTGGCGTCCATGCGTAGGAGCAGTGCTTCCCCCGCCCGTTCCAGGTCATGGTCGTCGCGGATGGGCCGGCCCAGGGCCGCTTCTGCCTCCGGTTGATTGGGGGTCACGGCGGTAACGCCTTGAAAGCGAAAGAGGTCGCCATGGGAGTCCACGGTGATGATGAGGCCGTTCCGGCGTGCTTCCGGTAGACAGGCCTCGATCACTTGCTGTGAGATCACGCCGTTCTCGTAGTCCGAGATCAGGAGCGCGTCGGCATTGGGCAGAGCGGCGCACAGATTGTCAATCATCTGGCCGCGCAGCTCATCGCTCACCTCTCGGTCGTCGATCCGATCCACGCGCACAATCTGCTGCTGGACCTCCTGCAGGCCTCCGGCCAGGACTCTCGTCTTGGTCGAGGTCGGCCGCCCAGGATCGACCAACAAACCGGCAGTGCTCATGCCAGATTCCTCAATTGCAAGCCGGAGCCGGCGTCCCATCTCGTCGTCGCCGATGATGCCAAATGGAATCGCTTGAGCCCCGAGCGTGCTGATGTTATTCGCGGTGTTCGTGGCGCCGCCCGGGCGCACGAACTGATCGGCGTGCCGTAGCACCAGGACCGGCGCTTCGCGCGAAATGCGCCACGGTCTCCCCAGGATGTATTCGTCGGCAACCATATCGCCCGCGACCAGGACCCGGCAGGAGCGGAATCGGTCGAGCAGCGCCTTGAACTGACCGGTCAACACGTACTCCTGCCTGGAATGCGGCCACTGTGTGATGGTCCGCAGCGGTCATCCAGATAGCGATCCATAAAAGACATGGACCGTGGCTGCACTGTACTGCACAATGCATACCTCCGATCCGCTGGTGGCTGAAATCGAAAACGATGTCACGCCGGGCCCAGGAATCGCCCCTGAGTCGACCGTCCAGCCGGCGCGCGGTAGGCGCGTGATGTAAAACTGGGCGACCGCCGAGGCCGGCACGTCTGGACGAGCATTGCTGACAACCTCAGAGCCATTCACGGTCTTTCCGCCCGCGTTAAACACCGCCGAGACGGGATTCCCATACGAGAAGGGGGGCGCGAGTAACACATTGGCCGGGAGCGGTTGAGGGCCCAGAGGCGCAACAGCCGTGGGTCCGCTCGATGGCGCCCCACTCCCCACCTGGATGTTCCATGCGTCGTTATCCAGCACCGGGTACCGCCCATTCGGGCCGTACAGGCCAACCGAAAAGTGGTACTGGCCGGGAGCGGAGGGAGCGGCGCCGGTACTCGCCCACGACCCTGCGCCGGTCTGAGTCAAGGTATAGGCTAGCGGACCTGGACCGGCCGGCTCGCCGGACGCAAGGTACACCTCTACCCGGCGAACATCGCCGGAGGTCGTAACCGCCGCTGTCAGGCTAGCGCCCGGGCTTACCGCGATTGGCCGAACGCTCACGGCGATGAGTCGTCCGGCCGCCACGACCGGGACGGACGTGGCCGTGGCGGCCCGAGTGGGTGCGGCTGTTGCTTTGGCGGTGGGCATCGTGGTCGCAGTGGGTCTGACGCTGACCACCGAGGTTGGTGTTGGCGGCAGGGGTGTCGGCGTGTCGGTCACAACTGGCGCGGGCGCAGGGGGCGGCGTTGGGGTCGCAGCGGGCTGGCTGGTGGGCGTCAGCGCCACGATATGGCGAGTACTGACCGGCAACGCCTTGGTGCTACTACCACACCCTGCCAGGCCAAGTGCACCCAAGCACACGAAAAAATGGATACGATGACGACTCACGAGTACCTCGGCGGAAAACCAGCGAATACTATCAACCCCGGTTCCAGTCGGGCAAGGTCCCGTGCCCGCCGCCGCCCGGACTGCGAATGCTCAGTACATCGCCGGGCAATACCGAAAACAGTGCTTTGGACGGCAGCTGCTCGTCACCGTTCTCACGGATCAGCACGTTTTCCCCGCAGCCGCCGGGTCCACCCCCATAGAGGCCATACGGCGCCGTGACGCGCCGTTCCGTCAACACCGTCACCGTTGCAGGCGTTAAAAACTTCAAATCCCGCTGCAAGCCGTCGCCCCCGGTATGCGCTCCAGTGCCGCCTGTCCCGCGCCGCAGCAGATACCGCACGACCCGCAGCGGGTACTCCGATTCCAGTGCCTCTACCGGCGTGTTCAAGGTGTTGCTCATGTGGTCGTGTACGCCGCTCGCGCCGGATTGTCCTGGCCGCCCCCCGGCGCCGCCGCCCATGGTTTCGTAATAGGCAAACGGTCGTCCGCTCCGCGGGTCAAGGCCACCCAGCGCCAGGTTGTTCATGGTTCCCTGGCTGGCCGCGGGCACCGCGTTCGGCAGCGCCCGAGCAAGAGCGCCGAATAGCACATCCACAATTCGCTGCGAGGTTTCCACGTTGCCCCCGGCTACGGCGGCGGGCGGCTGAGCCGACACCACGCTCCCCACGGGAGCCGTAATCACCAAGGGGCGCATCGAGCCGGCGTTGACCGGCACATCTTCCCGCAAGAGGCAGCGCAAGACGTACAGTGTGGCGGAGATCGTCACCGCTCGCACTGCGTTAACGCCGCCCGTCCGTTGCTCCGCGCTTCCCGTGAAGTCAATTTCCAGGTCGCTACTCTCCACCTGGCGGCGGATCGTGACGGCAATCGGTACCTGCTCATCGCTCTGGCCATCATTGTCTAAATAATCGATAAACGAGTATTCGCCGGGCGGGATGCACTCGATTGCGCCCCGCATCGTCGCTTCCGCATAGCTCTGCAGTGCTTCACCATGCGCCGTCACGGTCTCGGTGCCGTAGCGTTCGGCCAGTGCGACCAGACCCTGCTCTCCGACCCGTTGCGCCGCGAGTTGCGCCGTGAAATCGCCCCGGCGCTCGTCCGGCGTCCGCACATTGCGCAGCACTAAGTCGACAATGTCGTCGCGCACTCGTCCCTGCTCTACCAGGAGTGAGGGCGGAATGATAATGCCCTCCTGGTAAATCTCAGTCGAGAGCGGCATGGAGCCCGGGGACATGCCACCGACATCGGCATGGTGAGCCCGAGACATAACGTACCCGAGCCAGTGGCCATTCGCGCCGTGGACCGCGGATACCAACGAGATATCGGGCAAGTGTGTGCCGCCGGCGTATGGATCGTTGAGAAACACCACGTCGCCGGGGCGTAGCTCGAAGCGCTCACGCACCGCCTGCATGGCCATCGGCATGGCGCCCAGATGAACGGGCATGTGCGCGGCCTGAGCCAGCAACCGGCCCTCGGCGTCGAAGAGAGCGCAGGAGAAGTCGCGACGCATTTTGATATTGGGAGAATAGGAGGCCTGCTGCAGCGTCACTCCCATCTCTTCCGCAATCGAGCTAAAGAGATTTGCGAAGACTTGCAGTGAGAGAGCATCGACCTGCGCGGGCTCCATCTGTCCTATTCCTCCATCAGCTTGGTCTCGAGAATCTGCTCGTCGTCAAAGTCGTGCAGACGCAGGTAGAATCGCGCCGCGTCGACCAGCGCTTGCATGGGAACCAGGCCCACGACTTCGGAATCGGTGACGGCTACGCCGTGGGAAGCGGCCTCCATCTGCATCAGGTTGAAGACGGTGTGGAGCGCGCTCTTATGAAAGTTGGTCAGGTTCATGGAAACCTGAACCTGATTGCGAGCCGGTATGCTCAGACCGAGCGCCTTGACGAAACGCAGGCCGCCGCTGCTGTGACGGATGGTGCGGGCGATGCGCTTGGCCACAGCAACATCGGAGGTGTTCAGATACATGTTGAACGCGATCAGCGGTCCGCGGGCGCCGACCACGGTCGCTCCCGCGGTCTCATGAACCGCCCTCGGACCCAGATCAGGGGCACGATCCGGATCTGTTCCGACCATCTGCCGCAGCTCCTCAAAGCCCTTTCGCCGGATATTTTCCAGATTCTGGCGGTCCGGCCTGGTGGCGGCCTCTTCGTAAAAGTACACCGGCACCTTCAGCTCCTCCGCCATGCGTGCCCCGAAGCTACGTGCTGCGTCTACCGCGTCGTGCATGCGCGCCCCGCCCAATGGAATAAAGGGCACCACATCGGTGGCCCCAATCCGAGGATGCTCGCCACTGTGGTGCCGCAGGTCAATCAGCTCCGTGGCGCGCCTGGCCGCGCGGAATACCGCTTCCTGCACTGCCGCTGGATCGCCCGCCAGGGTGAGCACACTGCGATTGTGATCGGCGTCGGAGTGCAGGTCCAGAACGTGAACCTCGGGCACCGATCGCGCGGCTTCGAGGATCTGTTGCACGATCTCCGGCCGTCTGCCCTCCGAAAAATTGGGCACGGATTCCAACAAGGCTTTAATGGGGCACCTCCTCCGCATGGGCCGATTCCAACAACCCGCGTTGACCGGGCAGCAATCGGGGGAGTCGGTCTATGGAAACAAAGTCCGACTCGGAAATTTCGGTGCTGGGAACAAACGCGCCGCTGCGATAGGTACCACGGTAGACCAGGTTTACCAGTGGGCGCCCGGCGTCGACGTACACGTGCCAGACCGGCGTCAGGTCGACCACCATACCGGCTTCCTCCAGGATCTCACGTTTCAGCGCGCCGGCCGGCTGCTCGGCATGTTCCAGGAAGCCAGTTGGCAAGCCCCAGGGCGTATCACCTCGGTAGGTGTGGCGCAGCAGCAGATACTCGCCGCGTTCGTTCTCGATAATTCCGACCACGCCCACCAGGAATTGGGGAAACAGTACGGCCCGTATGCCTGGCTGCGAAACCACCTTCTGTGCCCGCCGGCGCATGGCTGCCGGCCAGGGAAGCGCCCAGACGCGTGTCAGCAACTCGCGGATCATGCGGGCCGTGAGAGGGGAGGACTGGAGACAACGTTGCCTTCCTGCACCACCACCCGGCCGCCGGCTACCACTGATTCGACCAGATTCATCGCATAGAAATAGGGTATTGCCCGGTAATCGCCCACGCAAAATACCGTGAAGTCACAGTATTTGCCGGGCCGCAGGGAACCCACCATATCCTCCATACCGAGGGCTCGCGCGCCGTGCAGGGTGGCCGCCTGGATCGCCTCCTCGGCCGACATGTGGAGTTTGAGGACCGCCAGGGTGAGGATGAACTGCATGTTCTGGGTGTACGACGTTCCAGGATTGAAGTCGGTGCCGATCGCCACACAGACTCCCGCCTCCAGCATCCGCCGGGCCGGCGCGTACTGATCGCTGCCGAGAAACAAAGTGGTACCGGGTAGCAGCACGGCCACCGTGCTGCCACTTGCCAGCGCCGCGATATCGTCGTCGTCGGCATACACCGCGTGGTCCACCGACAGGCAGCCGAGTTCGCACGCCAAGCGGATTCCCGGACCCGGACCCAACTCGTTGGCGTGCGCGGTCAACTCGAAACCCAATTCCCGGGCCCGCGTGAGCAACGAGCGGCACTGCGACTCGGTGAAAACGCCTTCGTCGCTCCATACGTCGACCAGGCGAGCCGCGTCCTGGGCCATGGGAAGCCATTGGTCGGTGACTTCGCGTATGTACTGGTCAGCGCTGCCGGCATAATCCTCCGGCATCAGATGAGCGCCGAGGAAGGCCGGGACGACCTTGAGCGGATGAATATGTTGGAGACGATTCAGCACGCGCAGGCTCTTGCACTCGTCTTCCGCCGTGAGCCCATACCCGGTCTTTCCCTGGATGGTGGTAGTGCCGTACTGTAAGAACGTCTCGGCCCGCTGATATGCCAGGTTCAGAAGCTGTGCCTCGCTCGCCTTGCGCGTTTCCCGCACCGTATGCATGATTCCGCTCTCCAACTGCTTTTCGTAAGGCTGTCCGCTGGAGCGAGCGTAAAAATCGGCGATCCGATCTCCCGCGAAGATTGGATGCGTGTGAGCGTCGACGAAACCGGGCAATACGACCCGCCCATGGGCGTTCAAGATCGTTGCTTCGGGACCGAGTCGGACCTCGGAGCGCAGGTCGTCCATGCGCCCGATCCATACAATCTTGTTGTCTTTGGCGGCCAGGGCCGCACCCTCGAGAACACCCAGCGGGCCGACTGCATCCGGGTGAACGTCGGGCGCTACGGTCACCAACTGATCGACGTTAAATAGGGCGAAATCGGCGTCTAGCATGTGGTTCCCTCCCGGCTGGTAGTTCCATGATATGGCAGTCTCGGATCCCAGGCATTTTCAGGCGCCAAGCGGTTCCCGTCCCGGCTCGAATCGGTCATTCACGCGGGCACCAGTGTAGTGCGAGGGGCATCATGCGAGAAACTCAAACCACCACATGGTGTGCCTTTGTCGTACAATTGGGCACAACATCTAGGGGGAAGCGATTGACACCGCAGCATGTAGTGGTTAGGATAGAGGCAACCCCCTAAATACGGCAGACCGTGTTTGGCAGATTTCTTGGTAGGGAGAAGAGTATGGAGATTCAAGTTCAGCAGGATGTCGCAGCGGCCACCGATATCGTCGAACGCGCCTATCAGGGTGGCAAAGTGAGTGCTGGGGCGCGTCCCGATCGAGGTGGCGAGTGGTCGGAATCCGCCTTGCGCGTGCTGCGCGAACGCTATCTCAGAAAGCGCGACGGCCAGGTGGTGGAAACGCCGGACGAGATGTGCTGGCGCGTTGCGGGTTCCGTCGCTGAGGCCGAAGCGCGTTGGGGCTCTAGCCGGACGGTTGAGCAGTATGCAGAGGCCTTTTATGACACTCTGATCGACCGAAAGTTCATGCCCAACTCGCCGACGCTGATGAACGCCGGCACCGGCAACGGCCTGCAGTATTCGGCCTGCTATGTGCTGCCCGTCGGCGATTCTATCCCCGATATTTTTGACACCTTGAAAAATGCCGCCATTATTCATCAGAGTGGCGGCGGAACCGGCTTCGCCTTCTCGCGCGTTCGGCGCAAGAACAGTCTGGTCTCGCGCAGCGGTGGTCGCGCCAGTGGGCCGGTGTCCTTCTTGCGCGTGTTCAACGCCGCGACTGAAGCGGTGAAGCAGGGTGGTACTCGGCGTGGCGCCAACATGGGCATACTGCGTGTCGATCATCCAGACGTACTGGAGTTCATCGAGTGCAAGAACGACGGCGGGATCACGAATTTCAATATCAGTGTGGCCATTACCGATCCCTTTATGGACGCGCTGCGTCGCGACGACTTCTACGACCTGGTGGATCCACACAGCCGCGAGGTCACCACGCGGCTGCGCGCCCGAGATGTCTGGGCCAAAATTATCGATTCCGCGTGGCGCAGCGGAGACCCAGGCCTGGTGTTTATCGATCGGATCAATAGCAGCCCGGCCAATCCCACGCCAGAGATTGGCATGATCGAGGCGACCAACCCCTGTGTGGCGGGCAGCACGCGTCTTGCCACGGCACAGGGCCTCCTCCGCATGGACGCCCTATTCGCCGCGCAGGAATCCGTGCGCCTGGCTACCGATCTGCGCGCAACCGGCGTCGCACAGCTGGCGGTCAACGGCGCCACTCTGTTTGGGACGACCGGTGTGGAGTTCCACGACGCGGTCCCGGTCTTCCGAACCGGCCAGAACGTGCCGGTGTGGCGGCTGACCACCAGTCACGGCATGGTTATCACGGCCACGCCGGACCACCGGTTCCTCACGCCAGATGGCTATCGACGTTTAGATCAGCTGGAATATGGCGATACCGTCCTGTTGCAGAGCGCCGAAGGTGGGTGGTCCACGGCTGACGATCTGCCCTCTGTGAGTTACGGGTCACAGTCCGATGCCCGTCTTCGCGCCCGTCAGGCACGTGGTGAAGCTGAGCCACCGACGGCATGGAGCGAGGAGTTGGGCGAGACCCTGGGTTACCTGTTGGGTGATGGATGGGTTCGACGCGACGCCACCAGTGACGTGCTGGGTCTGGCCGTGGCATTGATCGATCGACCGGTCGCCGAGGCAATACAAGCACGTATGAGCCGCTGGTTTGGGGCACAGGGACACCTGACGACCCGGCAGGGACACCTTCAGATCACCTACAAGGGTGCGCCCGCCACCTTCTTCACGCAGCTCGGCTTGCAGGCTTGCCATGCCCCGGAGAAACGGGTGCCTGAATGCATCTTTTCCGCGCCGCGCTCAGCCGTCGTCGGTTTCTTGCGTGGCCTGTTCAGCGCCGACGGTACGGTCAATATCAACGAGCGGCGGAAGACATGCAGCGTTCGCCTGGCATCATCGTCGATTGAGTTAGCGCGAGATGTGCAGCAGTTGCTTCTGAACTTTGGCATCGTGAGCGCCGTGCGCCTGCGGCGCCATGCGACGGTCCGGGTCCTGCCGAATGCGCAACGACAACCGGCCGAGTATGCGACGGCAGCGCAGTATGAGGTGCTGCTCGATAAGGTCAATCGCGATCGCTTCGTGGAGATGATCGGGTTCATGCAGGAACGTCAGCAGACCCGAGCACGCGCCTGGATCGGCGCCAAGACTCGCGCGACGAACGGTGAGACCTTCGAGACCCGGGTGGCGCTGGTCGAAGATGCCGGTACGGCGGATGTCTACGATACCACGGAGCCGGTTACACACAGCATCATCGTGAATGGACTTGTCACCCATCAGTGCGGAGAGCAGCCGCTCCTGCCCAACGAGGCATGCAACCTCGGCTCGCTCAACGTCGCTCGCTTTCTGGTGGAGCGCGATGGAACGAAGGAAATCGACTGGGGTGAGATGGAGCGCGTGGCCAAGCTCTCGGTGCGCTTCCTGGATGATGTGATCGAAGCGAACCCGTATCCACTGCCCGAGATCGACGCCATGGTCAAGGCCAATCGGCGCATCGGCCTGGGCATCATGGGATGGGCCGACCTGCTCTTTGAGCTGGGTATCCCGTACGACAGCGACGAGGCCATCCAGCTGGCCGATCGTCTGTGGAGCTTCATCGAGCGCGCCGGCCACCAGCAGTCGCAGGAGCTGGCCAGGGAACGCGGTCCCTTCCCCAACTGGGAGCGCAGCATCTATCGACATGGTCCGCCGCTGCGCAATTCAACGGTGACCACCATCGCGCCCACCGGGACCATCAGCATCATTGCCGACGCTTCCAGCGGCATCGAGCCGATCTTTGCCCTGGCCTTCCAGCATAAGGTCGACGACCGCGTGCTGACCTTTACCAATCCCATATTCGCTCAGGCCGCGAAGCGCAGGGGTATTCACAGCGACGATCTGATGAGCCGTGTCAGTTCGCATGGCTCGGTGCACGGCGTGGACGGGGTGCCGGAGGATTTGCAGCGCGTGTTTGTTACCGCCCACGAAGTGGAGCCGGACTGGCACGTGCGAATGCAGGCAGCCTTTCAGAAACATACCGATAACGGTGTCTCGAAGACCATCAATCTGCCGACCAGCGCGACCGTCGCCGAGGTGGAGAACGCCTACGATATGGCCTGGAACCTGGGCTGCATGGGCATCACCGTGTTCCGCGACGGCTGCAAGGGCGCTCAGGTATTGAATATCGGCGTGGAAGCGAAGAACGAGGCTGCGGCGGAACCCGTGGTTGAGGAGCGAGCGGCCCAGGCCTCACTGCCCGGTCTCCCAACTATCCAGCCGCGTCCTCGCAAAGTGACCGGGGAGACACACAAAATTGCGACCCCGGTGGGAACGGCGTACGTTACGGTCAACATGGACGAGCGCGGCGAACCACTCGAAGCCTTCGTCAATATTGGCAGTTCGGGCAGCGACATCACTGCTTTTGCCGAGGCCATCGGCCGGCTCATTTCGCTCGTCTTGCGCACGCCTTCGCCACTCACGCAGCGGGAAAAGATCGGGCAGATCGTGGACCAGCTCAGTGGCATTGGCGGCAGTCGCTCACTCGGTTTCGGGGCGCAGCGTGTTCTCTCCTTGCCGGACGGTCTGGCTCAGGTGCTCGACGAGTACACCGAGAAGCTTACCGACCACATCCAGCGCACCGGTCTGCTGCCCGAGCTATCAATGAAGGCCGACCTCTGCCCTTCGTGCGGTTGGGCGGCATTTGTCCACGAGGAAGGCTGCAAGAAGTGCCACATGTGCGGCCACAGCGAGTGCTAACCCGGTAGTTTACCGCTGCATGCTCTCCGGCCCGGGGCCGGTCCGAAAGGGCCAGCCCCGGGTTTCCTTTTGGCCCGACAGCAATATCACTGGGTCCCCCGACTGCGCGTGGCACGGCCCACCTGCTGCATGAGTTCCTCATAGGTCCGACGAGGATGGGGCAGGTCCTCCATGATCACCCGGCGCTCGCGACCGTGCTGATCGCGGGCGCACAGCTCGACGGTGCCCACGCCCAGGACGCGGTCAATCGGACTCTGCTTCAGTTCCAGCGTGGTGATATGCCGCACCGGGACGCCAAAGCGATGATGGCTCAGCAAACCCCATTGGACCACCGCCGCGTTGCCGTCCATGCTGTAGCGCCAGGCTCGCGTGTTCAGCCAGGAAAGGACCACGGCAAGGGCCAGGAGGGCAGGAAGGAGCGCATATGGCGCCGAAGGGTACTGAGGCAAGGTATATCCGGCCACGGTGAGACGCGCGGCGTACCCCGCGGCCACCACCAGGCATACTCCTACCACAGCCGCCGCGTATGTTTTGCGCGCCGACCGTCGGAGCACGAGTTCGGCCTCCGCCTCCACCGTGGCCTGTAGCGGTACCGCACGGGCAGGAGCGGCTTCGATTGGCTGGACCGGGGTCAGCGGCTGAATGGCCGTGCTCTCGATCGTTTCCTGGGCCGGCTCCAGGGCATCGGACAGCGCGGTGGTATCGTCAAAACGATCTTGCGGGTCCTTGGCCAGTGCCCGCATCACGGCATACTCGAGCGAAGGTCGAACCAGCGGGGCGCGTGGCTGCAGTGCCGGCGGAGCGGCCTGGAGGTGTTGGTTTGCCACCGCCAGGGCGTTGGGCCCATCAAAGGGTAGTGTGCCGGTTAACATCTCGTAGAGAACCACGCCGCAGGCGTAGATATCCGAGCGGGTGGATGGATCGTCACCACGCGACTGTTCTGGCGAAAGATAATGCGCCGAGCCAAGGATGGCTGCCGTCCGCGTGGTCGAGCCGTCAACCAGATGCGCAATGCCAAAATCGGCCAGCCGAGGCGTGCCGTCCGCCGTGATCAAGATGTTTTGTGGCTTGACATCCCGGTGAATAAGGCCCTGTGCATGAGCGTAGCCCAGGGCATCCAGGACCGACCGCATGATACTGGTTGCTCGCTCCGGAGCCAGGGCGCCACCCGCCTCCAGTACCTCCTTCAGCGTTCGACCTCGCACGTACTCCATCACGATGTAGTGCGTCCCCTGTTCCTCGCCGACATCGTATACCGGAACGATGTTGGGATGTGAGAGTGAGGCGACAACCTGGGCTTCACGCTGGAATCGAGCCAGAAAGCCGGGGTCGCGGGTGAGGTCCTCGTGCAGAATCTTGATCGCGACGTCGCGGTTGAGACGCTGGTCGCGACCGCGATAGACGGTCGCCATGCCACCTTCACCCAGCGGACCTATCAGCCGGTACCGGCCGCCCAGAACAAAATCGAAGTGGGGCATGTCAGGCAAACTGGCGGGCGGGCAGGCCCAGGCGCCGGCGCCTCAAGGCCTGAAGCGCGAAGCGCCCCGTGTAATACGCTTGCCAGAGGCCGAAAACACCCGGCCGGTACGCCGCCGAGTAGGTGTCCAGCGTGGTGAACTGCCTCCCGCCAAAGCCTTCCTTGAATCGGTAGACACCGTACATATCTTGATCCACACGGAGCAGGTCCGGCACCGCGCGGAAGTCGTAGAGAGAACAACCCCACCTCCTGGCGCGCTGAATCGCCTCCCACTGGAGGAGGTAGGGCGCCATAAGATTCCGATGCTCGTTACTCGAAGCGCCATGCAAATACCAACAGGTCGCCCCCATGCGGAGAAGGGTGACGGCCCCAATAAGCTCCCCCTGGTAGCGGGCAAAGAGCATACAAAAACTCTGGGTCTGCTCATAGAGTGAGAACATCGTGTGGTAGAGCGGCTTGTCATGGATGAAAAAGTCGTCGCGCTTCGCCGTCTGCTGATAGAGCGCATAGAAGGCATCCAGATCGGCCAGCCCAGCGTCTTGCACCTCTACCCCCTTACGCGCCGCCAGCCGAATGTTGTAGCGGGTCTTTTGCTTCATCTCGGCCAATAAGGTGTCTTCGTCCTTTGTGAGGTCGAGAATCCACGAGCTGCGGGGCTGACTGGGGGGATAGCTGGGACGAAGGCCCAGGCTAGTGAGAATGTCGCGGTACGGCGCGTCCCTAACGGAGACGTTCGGCTCGACTCGGATGCCAATGCTGTTGCGTTCGAGGCCCAGAGCGCGTGCCGCGTCGAGCAACGGCGCCAGGGTCTGAAGGGTGGCTCGTGGCAGAGCCGGACCACGGGGGACCATCAGGTGCGTTCGTTGCGACCGACGGACAGGGTTGATGAACACCTGCATGGCGGCCACCATCTCGCCGCCCTGGCAGGCCGCCAACCGCACCGCCAGGCCGCCCAGTGAAGGGCCCAGTTCCCCCCACTCCCAGCCCTGCTGGAAGTGAGCGCCTTGAACGGAGGCAACGAATCGATTCCATGATGTGGGATCGTCCCACTGCCGGACTGAAATGCTCATAAAGCCGCCCATGCTAGCACGCCCCAGGCGTTTGGTAGAATGGCCAGATTTTGCACATGAAAGCCGCTCGTACTGCCGCAGTGACTCGCCAGCCGCGCGCCGGTCACCTGGCCGGTGCCACGCTGCTTCTCAGCGCCTCTTTCGTGTTGAGCCGCGTTCTAGGCTTGCTCCGAAATGTGGTAATTGCCGACGCCTTCGGCGCGACCAGGCAGGTCGAGGCCTACTTCGCCGCATTCCGCATACCGGACACCATGTTCATGCTTGCCTCGGGCGGCGCGCTGGCCTCTGCCTTCGTACCGGTCTTCGCCGGCCTGATCCAGCGTAAACACGAGCGCATTGCCTGGGAAGTGGCCAGCAGCGTACTCAACACGGTTTTTCTGGCCCTGGCCGGTCTAGCCGTGGCTGCATTTGTGCTGGCGCCACTGCTCATGGCGCTGCTGGTTCCCGCCTATACACCGGCGGAACGGGCCTTGACCGTCGATCTGACCCGGATCATGCTGCTGCAGCCGATCTTCCTGGGCGTATCGGCGCTCATCAGCGCTATTCTTCAGACCTACCAGCGCTTTATTCTGACCGCCGTGGCTCCGCTGCTCTACAACCTGGCGGTTATCGTGGGCGCCTTGCTGGGCCACTCCCACGGCGTGGCGGCGCTGGCCTGGGCGGTAGTTATCGGCTCCCTGGCTCAGCTACTGGTCCAACTGCCTGGTCTCTGGCCACAGGCGCGCCTGCTGTACCACCGCTCAATCGATTGGGAGTTTGCCGAGTCGCGCGAGGTGCTGCGTTTATTTCTCCCGCGCGTGGTAGGGCTGGCCGCGTTCCAAGCAATGCTCTTGATTACGCTGTACCTGGCGCAGGGATTACCCAAAGGGAACGTTGCGGCCATCAACTATTCCTGGCTGTTGATATCCTTTCCAGTGGGAGCGCTGGGGACCGCCGCGGCCACGGCCATCTTCCCGACGCTATCGCGCCTGGCCGAAACCGAAGACTATGATGCGCTAGCCGGGACGGTCGGGCGGGGCCTGCGCTTTGTTCTCTTCCTGGCTCCGCCGGCGGCCATGGGGTTGATCGTGCTGCGCCGGCCGATTATCAACCTGCTCTACAACCGCGGAGTCTGGACCCATCACGCCACCGAACAGACCGCGTTTGCCCTGCTTTTTTACGCCATGGCCCTGACACCGCTGGCTGCCATCGAGATTTTGCCCCGTGTTTTCTATGCGCTGCGCGATACCGTGACGCCAGTTCGCATCGCGGTGGTAGCGGTGACCCTGGACGCAGTACTCAGTATCCTCTTTGTTCATCTCCTGCCGCCCGCTTCCGGTCAGGGAGGTCTGGCACTGGCCTCCGCCCTCGCCAATGGGGTGCAGGTCGTGTGGCTGGCCGTTGCTCTGAATCGAGACCTGCGAGGACGCATGGCGACCAAGGAGATTTTGTCGACGTTGCGCGATTCCATGCTGGGCACGCTTGGCATGGGCGTGGTGCTCTATCTGACTCTGGACCCGCTGACCGCGATTTTCCCCCAACATGGTTTCGGCGCGCTCTTCACGGTGTGCATCGAAGTAGCGCTCGGCGCCGCCACCTTTGTCTATGTGATGTATCTGCTCGGCGCGCCGGAGCTGTACCAGCTTCGCGGTTTCGTAGGCCGCGCCAAATAAGAACAGGGGAGCGAATCTTCGCTCCCCTGTTGCTGTGCAGCGCAGGCGAATTACTTGATTTCGACCTCGGCACCGGCTTCGGTTAGCTTGGCCTTGACCTCATCGGCCCGCTCGCGGGCCACGTTCTCGACGACCGGCTTTGGGGCCTCGTCCACCAGGGCTTTGGCCTCTTTCAAGCCGAGCTGCGTAATTTCGCGGACCGCCTTGATCACGTTGATCTTCGCCTGTCCCGCGGCGGTGAGCACGACGGTGAACTCGGTCTGTTCCTCAACGGGCTCGACGAAGGCAGCGCCGCCCCCAGCTGGGGCCGCCGCGGCCGCGACCGGAGCAGCCGCGGTTACACCAAAGCGCTCTTCAAACGCCTTGATGAACTCGGAAACCTCAAGGATAGTCATCTGCTCGAACTGCTGAAGCAGCTGGTCGGAACTCATTCGTTCGCTGGTTACCATGTCTTCCTCCTGGAATGGCTATGTGGTTTACAGATCAATACGAGCCTTACGTCGGAGTTGGTTCTGTCGCCCCACCGGCGCTCAGCTTATCGGCCAGGGCCTGGGCCAGACCGGCAATTTCGCGGGCCGGCGCCTGAATAACGCCAAGCGTCTGTGACATCGGCGCCTGCATCGCTCCGAGCAGCTGAGCAAAGAGTGTCTCACGGCTGGGCAGCTCGGCCACCCGGCCCACCTGCTCGGCGTTCAGCGAGCGGCCGCCCACGATCCCGCCTTTAACGCTAACCACCCGATTGCGGCGGGCAAAGTCGGTCAGCAATCTGGCGGGAGACACTTCATCCTTCCAACCAAATGCCACGGCGGTCGGTCCGGCCAGCAATTCCGGGGCAATTGAAACGTTGGCGCGTTCAGCGGCGATTCGCAAGAGCGTGTTCTTGGCCACCTGAAACTCGACCTCATCGCCGCGCAATTGCTCTCGCAACACGCCGATCGCGGCGACCGTCAGACCGCGATAGTCGAGCAGGACGGCGCCTTTGCTATCACGCAGCTTTTGCGATAGCTCATCGATAGTCTGTGCCTTTGCGGCTGTTGGCATGCCATTCCTCCTTTCCTCTGAGATGGCAGGAACTCGTCATAACGAAGCGCCTCGGAAGCTCTATCCGAGGCGCTTCGTCATGGCATGAATATGCATGAGTGTTGCTGCCTCGGCAGGACTCTTTAAGCGGAAACCGCTCCTGCTGTCTATGGCTCTGTACGTGTATAGGGTCTCTCTGTTGAGTATACGCCCAGGTTGAGTATACGCTTAGGTTGAGTATACGCTTAGCGTGCCTGGAGGGCGACCGCGGCACCGGTGTCCAGGTGGACGCCGGGTCCCATGGTGGGCGCTACGTCCACCGAGCGGACATAGGTGCCTCTGGCTCCGGACGGCTTGGCTCGAACAATGGCATCCACCATGGTTGCCAGGTTATCGACCAGTTGTTGCTGCTCAAAGGAGACCTTGCCGATTGGGGCATGGATGACGCCGGCCCGATCCACCCGGAACTCCACGCGGCCCTTGCGAATCTCATCGATCGCTCGAGTCAGATCGGCGGTTACCGTACCCGTTCTTGGGTTCGGCATCAGGCCACGAGGACCAAGGACCCGACCCAGCTTACCGACGGTCCCCATCATGTCGGGCGTGGCGATGGCCACGTCAAAATCGACCCATCCATCCTGAATGCGTTTGGCCAATTCGTCGCCCCCGACCACATTGGCGCCCGCCTCCTCCGCCTCGCGCACCTTATCGCCCTGCGCGAAGACCACGATGCGCGGCTGCTTGCCGGTCCCGTGAGGCAGAACGACCACGCCCCGTACCACCTGGTCGGCGTGACGTGGGTCAACGCCCAGGCCCATGTGCAACTCGACCGTCCCGTCGAAGGTCGAGGTCGAGAGTTGCTTGATCAGGCCGAGCCCCTCTTGGGGTTCGTACTGCCGGTCGGTATCGACCAGCTTCAGGGCTTCGAGGTATTTTTTACCTCGCGTGTTTACTGCGCGTGCCATAGGTTGCTCCTTCCGTTGGTCAATCGGCCCGGCAGAGGCCTCCCAACGCGTCCTGGCGGCTAACTCGCCGCGACGGTAATGCCCATGCTGCGGGCGGTGCCCTCGATAATTCGTTCCGCGGCTTCAACCGAACTGGCGTTCAGGTCGGGAAGCTTGGTCTGGGCGATCTCTCGCAACTGATTTCGCGAGATTTCACCGACCTTCGCGCTGTTCGGGGTGGCGGAACCGCTGGTCACGCCGGCCGCCTTGCGCAACAATTCGGCCGCGGGCGGCGTCTTCAGCACAAAGGTGAACGAGCGGTCTTCAAAGACTGTGATCTCGACCGGAACCACGGTTCCCGCCTGAGCCGCGGTGCGCTCGTTGTACTGCTTCACAAACTCCATGACGTTCATGTGGGGCGCGACGGCAGGACCCACGGGCGGCGCCGGCGTGGCTTTACCCGCCGAAATTTGAAGCTTGATAATCGTCTTGATCTTCTTTGCCAACGGTCCCTTCTCCTTAGAGCTTCTCTACCTGGAGGAAGTCCAACTCCACCGGCGTTTCGCGGCCAAAAAAGCTCACCAACACCTTGACCTTGTTCCGTTCCATGCTGACTTCGTCCACCACGCCGATGAATTCGGCAAAAGGACCGTCGACGATGCGGATGTTCTGCCCGCGGGCAAAGGTCGGCTTCACCTTCGGCGCGTCCGCCTGGGTCTGCTTCAATATGGCCGCGACCTCCCGCTCGAGCAGCGGGATCGGCTTGTTCTCAGCCCCGACAAAGCTGGTCACACCGGGCGTATTGCGCACCGCAAACCACGCCTCGTTGGAGCCTTTGTCACCGTCTTTGAGCTCGATCATGTTCACCAAAACGTAACCCGGGAAAAGCTTCCGGTCAACCGACTCGCGTTTCCCGTTCTTCATCTCAATGATGCTCTCGGACGGAATCACCACCTGGTAAATCTTGTCCTGCATCTGCATGGAGTCGATACGGTGCTCCAGATTCGTCTTCACCTTTTTCTCGTAGCCCGAGTAGGTGTGAATCACGTACCACTTTGAGTTAGGGGGAATCAGTGATACTGGCGGCACCTTCTCCTCGACGGAGTCGGAAATTTCGGTTGTAACCATGTGTGGTGCGTCTCCTGCCTATTGCGCGCCGATAAGCGGCTTGATGAGGTAGTCGAGGAGGGTGTCGATAATACCGAGAAAGGCCGAAATCCCGACGGTCATGGCTACCACCGCCACGGTCAGGTTCATCGCTTCCTGCCGGGTCGGCCAGGTAACTTTACGTAGCTCGGCCCGCGCCTCTTGAAAAAAGGTGAGGATCGATGGCATATTTTGCCGGCGCGCCGCTAGATCCCCGCCCCCTCGACCTCCACTTGCCGCGGTCGCTTTTGCTCTGGAAAGAGGCCGGCTCCCGGAACTCTCCCCCGGTTTGGGCGCCGCTGTCGTTGTCTTTGCCACGGGTTCACCTCGACTACTGAATCTTCGATTCGACCTGGTTCGACCGCGACCTCCGCCATGCGCTGGAGCGCGTCAGTCGTTCATAAATGTTTGGCAGGCCCGACACGACTTGAACGTGCAACCCCTGGTTTTGGAGACCAGTGCTCTGCCAATTGAGCTACGGGCCTGTGCCGCGAGAGGAACTCCTCAAACGGTCCATAAAGTAAGAGGACCGGCCCTTCTCAGGCCCGGTTCCCGCCAGTATAGCCGGGATCTCGGCCGGTTGTCAAAGTAATTGACCAACAAATAATCGATCAACCTTCGGGCGTATCATGGACATCTGCGTCAGGCACGATAGCGCCGGGGAGGGCGGGCTGCGCTTCAGCCCGCCCTCGCTGCCCAGTCCCTATTTAGCGCGTTTCGCGGTGTAGCGTGTGCTTGCGCTGGCGCTTGCAGAACTTGGTGAACTCGAGGCGATCTGGGTCGTTTCGCCGATTTTTCTCGGTCGTGTAGTTCCGCTCTTTGCACTCAGTACACGCCAGGTTGATGATAATCCGTTGCTCTTTCGATTTGCTTGGCATCCCTACTCCTTGATGCTGGTAACAGCGCCCGAGCCGACCGTCCGGCCACCCTCACGGATGGCGAAGCGCAGACCCGGCTCAATCGCAATCGGCGCGATCAGCTTGACCTGCATCTCCACGTTATCCCCCGGCATCACCATCTCCACCCCTTCCGGCAGTTGGATCTCCCCGGTCACGTCGGTGGTCCGCAGGTAGAACTGCGGCCGGTAGCCGTTGAAGAAGGGGGTGTGCCGCCCGCCCTCGTCCTTGGCCAGCACGTACACCTGGGCCGCGAAGTCGGTGTGCGGCTTGATGCTGCCCGGCTTGGCCAGCACCATCCCCCGCTCCACATCTGTCCGCTCAATCCCGCGCAACAGGGTCCCGACGTTGTCCCCCGCCTGTCCCTGATCCAGCAGCTTCTTGAACATCTCGACCCCGGTACAGACGGTGCTGCGGGTGGGTCGGATCCCCACGATCTCCACCGTCTCGCCCACCTTGACCACTCCACGCTCGATCCGTCCGGTGGTCACCGTGCCGCGTCCCTTGATCCCGAAGACATCTTCAATCGGCATCAGAAAGGGCTGATCCACCGGGCGGGGGGGGGTGGGGATAAAGGTATCGACGGCATTCATCAGCTCCATGATGCTCTGCACCCCCGACGCATCCCCTTCCAGCGCTTTGAGCGCCGAGCCTCGGATCACCGGCACGTCGTCCCCCGGAAAGTCGTACTTGCTCAGCAGCTCCCGCACTTCGAGTTCCACCAAATCCAGCAGTTCCTCATCGTCGACCATATCGACCTTGTTCATGAAGACCACCAGACTCGGCACTTCCACCTGACGGGCCAGCAGCACATGCTCGCGGGTCTGCGGCATGGGACCATCGGCCGCCGAGACCACCAGAATGGCGCCATCCATCTGGGCGGCGCCGGTGATCATGTTCTTGATATAGTCGGCATGGCCCGGACAGTCCACATGGGCATAGTGCCGGTTCTCGGTCTGATACTCGACATGGGTAATCGCGATGGTGATCCCGCGCGCCCGCTCTTCCGGCGCGTTGTCGATCGAGGCAAAGTCCCGTTTCTCGGCCAGCCCCTGGTCGGACAACACTTTGGTGATCGCTGCCGTCAGTGTGGTCTTGCCGTGGTCGATATGCCCAATGGTCCCCACGTTGACGTGCGGCTTGTTCCGCTCAAACTTCTGCTTGGCCATGGTCGTCGGTCTCCTTTAGCATGCCAACCTACATTGATAGGTCATATATTAAGTAAGATACGTGGAGCTCCAGGTGAGGATTGAACTCACGACCTCGTTCTTACCAAGAACGCGCTCTGCCACTGAGCTACTGGAGCATGGCAGGGGATACCTGCGTGGGTCTGCGCCCGTCAAAGTGTAGCAACCCGGCGGGAAGACTATCAAAGCGAAGGCGGCCAGGGATGCTGTCTGTGCGGCTTACTGCCCGGTAATCGGCGGGACTGCCGGTCTCATCCAGAAAAATATGGTGGAGGGGGAGGGATTCGAACCCCCGAAGCATTGCGCAGCTGATTTACAGTCAGCCCCCTTTGGCCACTTGGGTACCCCTCCACGCGCGGGCTGCCGAACGCACTGCCGACGTGCCATCAAGTATACCGAAAGCCCCCCCTCCCCCAACCCCTCCCCCTCGCGGGGGCTCATGCGCGGACAGTTTGGTGAGGGTATGCCCACACCGGTTCGGCGCCCGGCCACGATCGACCGTCCATTGACACCGTAGGATCGGTCTTCAGACCGTCAAGGGAAGGACCGCGCGGGAGCGCCGGTCCTGGGCCGTCCCACGGGTATGCTTCCCTGCTCGACTCCTTGGTCGGAGACCGGACCCGGGCGCATCCGACCGCCGAGCCGCGCCAGGGAGGAGCGTGGCAGTCGGACGCTCGTCCTGTGCTGGCGATATGCCGCGCCACGGTACTGCGGTGGGACGGGCCGGCGCCGACGCTTGCGCGCGGCGCCTCCACCAGACGATCTGAAGATCGATTCTACGCATCCTGGTGGGAACGGTGAAGTGTGAAACTGTCCGCTCATGAACCCCGAAGGGGGAGGGGGTGAGGGGGAGAGGGGGCGGCGCGTCCGATATGCTAGCCTGCTTTTGAATCAGACTCTGTTCGGGCTAAGGCGGTCGTCGCGTGTTGACAGCACCATACCTGGAACTGGTGGCGGCGGCTGCCGGCCTGCTGGTGGGCGCCGCCAGCGCTTTCCTATCGCCCCGTGTCGTCGCCTATCGTTTGACCGAGCCGCCGCCGCCGCCGGGGCCACTGCTACTTCTCCCGCTGATCGGCGCCTGGCTCGCACACTGGCGGCCGCTGCGCACGGTCCTCCTGCAGGTAGTGATGGCCGCCGTGTTTGGCGCGCTTGCCTTTCACTATGGAGCCTCTATCAAGACGGTCCTGGCCGCCGCCTATAGCGCATGCTTGCTGACCATCGCCGACCTCGATCTGGAGCACCGGCTGGTTCTCAATCGCATGTCCTACCCCGGAACGGTGTTAGCGCTCGCCGGCGCGCATTTCTGGCCGGGCTTCACGGTCCTCAACGCGCTGCTGGGAGCGGTGGTGGCCCTGCTGATCTTTGGAGTACTCCAGTTCGTGGGGCGGGGCGCCCTCGGTATGGGAGACACCAAATTGGCAGTGCTGATTGGCGCCATGCGAGGACTGCCAACGGTGCTCAACGCGCTCCTGCTGGGCGTGCTCATCGGTGGGTTAGCGGCCGTCGTTCTGTTGCTGGTCTTGCGGCGCGGACGCAAAGACAAGTTCGCCTATGCGCCCTACCTGGCATTGGGCGCGGTTCTCTCCTTTTTCGTTTCCGGTCCGTAACCTTACGTCCGCCGCAGGCGTTGCAGGCGATCGAGCCGGCCTTTCAGGCCCGAGCCGGCCAGCGCCGGACTGAGCGGCACTTCCTCCACTTCCGCCACGCACAGGCTGCGTGCGAGATCGATGATGGCCCTGGCGGCGGGAAGCGTTGGTTGCACTGAGACAATCGGAGTGCCCTGGTTGGATGCCTCTATAAAGAGCGACCCGGCGTGCGGGATGGTGACAAAATCTTTGCCCAGGCCACTCTCCAGCTGCTCCTTGGTCAAGCCCGCCTTCGGCACTATCTCGTTCCGCACAAAGCGGGTGCGGTCCTGGTCGATATTCACGGCCTTGAGAATCCGCGTGGTGTGGACCGCCGTGCGCATCGAGGCCATATCTGAGGTCACCGGTAGGATGATGGTCTGAGCCATCTCCAGGGCCAGAAGCGTATTCTCGTTGAAGCTGGATGACGTGTCTACCACGATGTAATCAAATGCTTGGGGCGCCAGATCTAGCGTTACACGAATAACTGGCGGACGCACCACCTCGGCCTGCTCGGGAGAGAGGGGCGCCGACATCAAACTGATTCCCGTATGGTGCGGCACGAAGTACTGGTTTAAGAGGTACGAATTCGCTTCCTCTAAATTCTCCCGCGCCCAATCATGGATGGTGGAGGTTGGCACAATATCGAGCAAGAGGGAGCAGAGGCCCTGTTCCAAGGAGAGGTCGATCAGACCAACGCGCGCAGAGGGCGCCAGTTCCTTGATCGCCACGGCCAGATTCACCGCGATGGTGGTGGTTCCAACGCCGCCCTTCAGACTGAAAACGGTGATAATCTCGCCGCGCTCACTCCGTGCCAGGGCAGTCCCGCCCCCTCGGGCCATGCCAGGTCGTTCCAGCTTGCCCATTTCGTAGCGTGCCAGCAGGCCGCGTACCGCCGCTGTGACCTTGGTGGCGTCGGCCGGCTTCAGGAAGTACTCATTGGCCCCGGCCTCGAAACTGGCGGCGTAGTCTTCCGGCGCCGATCGCACCGTGAGCATCAGAATCGGCAGGTGTCCCCAGCCCGGTTCCATCCGGATTCTCTGCACTAGCTCGAAGCCGTCCATGCCGGGCAGTAGAGCTTCAGTCACGACCAGATCGACCTTGGTGGAGCGCAGCGTGTCGAGGGCTTCCTCGCCTCGCAGCGCGGTCATCACCTGATATCCGAGGCTTTCGAGCAGCGCCTTGAGCTCCGGAACAGCGGTCGGACTGTCATCGACGATCAGGATGGTGTGTGCCAAGAACGTATCTCCGTTCAACGGTGTGCGGCGGATGGTGGTTGGCGATCAACTGAGCGCGGGGTGCGCGATTTTAGCACTCGCGACTTAATGGGTGCTGAATTCGGTAAGGAGTTGTGGGACGGCAGGACCAAGGATGACGATGAAGAGCGCCGGAAACATCAAGAAGATCAAGGGGAAGAGCATTTTGATCGGCGCTTGACGGGCTTTTTCCTCGGCCCGCTGGCGTCGCTTGATACGAAGCTCCTCCGACTGGGTCCGCAACACATGCGCGATGCCAATGCCGAGTTGGTCCGCCTGAATCATTGCGGCCACAAAGTTGCTGAGGTCTTCGACCCCTGAACGGAGGGCCATATCCCGAAAGGCTTCGCGCCGTCCCTTACCCGCCTGCACTTCCAAACGGAACCGGTCGAACTCGTAGGTCAGGTCATTCTCCTTACGCGACGACAGGGTGCTGAGAGCGCCATCAAAGCCCTGACCGGCTTCGACGCTGATGGCCAGAATGTCGATGGCGTCGGGGAGAAACTTGAGAATCCCTTCCTGGCGCTTCTTGGTCTGAGATCGTACCCAGAAGTCGGGTAGATAGAACCCGATGACCACCGCGGCCCCAACCACGCCCACAAAGATGATAAAGCGCGGATGAAAGACAAACATCAAAAGGAGAACGGCGACCACCGTCGCCCCGATCGCCGCCAGGCCCTTCACGCCTAGAAAGTCCTGGACCGTCAGATTCTTGGGATTGCCGGCCTGCGCTAACTTCGTCTGGGTCTTTTCGATCTGCCCCACCGGCGTCATCTGCCGAACCACGCGTGCCACACGCCGGCGGGCCGGGCCAATCAGCCGCTCGCCACGCGGAATTTGAAGTTCAAGGGCGGTAAGGCTGTGGGTCGGAGTCAGGTTGAACCGGCTGATACGAGCGTCCAGCGATTGGTCCAACTGTTTGACCGTCAGCGCTCCATACAGCGCGAGTCCGCCTCCCACCACGACCCCAACAAGGACAAAGATCAACATGGTTGGTTATACCTCGATGCTCGCGATTTTATTGAGGATGAAGAAGCCGGCGACGACCATGGTGATCGCGACGTCGATCATGAGATGGCCGACCATGGTGGTGTACAAATACGACTCGTACGGCCGGTCCATGAAGTTGATGACCACCGCGACGCCGACGGGGAGAGCGGTGATGACGTAGGACGAATAGCGGCCGGCCGAGGTCATCGCTTTCAGCTCGCGGGTAAAACGCACCCGCTCTCGTACAGTTTTCGAGATCACCATCAGAATCTCGGCAAGGTTACCGCCGACCTGTCGCTGCACGTTAATGGCAACCACGGCCAGTCCCAGGTCCTCGCTGGGAATGCGGCCCAGCATGTGTTCCAGGGCCTGTTCGAGTGGCAGTCCCAACTTGACCTCAGTGACCACGCGCTCGAACTCTTCCTTGGCCGGAGATGGACCTTCCCCCGCGACCAGTTCCATGGACTGCATGATGGAGAAGCCGGCGCGCATACTGTTGCCCATCATCTGGGACATGTCCGCCAGCTGCTCGGTGAACTTTTTGCGCCGTTTCGATGTTCGCCGCTTCAGATAGAGCCAGGGCGCCGCGAGTCCGATCAAACCCAGGACCAGTAGGCCAAGGGCGCCTCGAATCAGGATGCCGGCCAGCATGGCAACCACGAAGGCTGAAAAACAGATCGAGACAAACTCACCCGGCGTCACCTTGAGATCGGCGGCTTCCAGCTTGCGGCCTAACTTTTCCCCGAAGCCCCGGCGGGCCACCAGCTTGTCGACGCGGCGGCTGACCGCGCTCTGTTCGCTGCGATCCTTGGTGAAGCTCGGGAGGACCGGAGCACCCTGCATCCCAGCTGCCCCTGCCATGGCCCCGTAGCGGCCAAGCCGGGCAGTCAGCGACGAAGCGCTCCCGCCCTTGCCGGCGCCGCGCATTACTTTGAATAGGCCGCCGGAGGTCGCCACCAGTGCAAGTAGTAGTACGTATGTCATGGTATGTCCCTATGCATTCAATAGAACTCGCCCAAACACGCTGAGCGGCAGATTAACACCCATTTGCTGGAATTTCTCGTAGCACTTCGGCCGCGCCCCCGTGGCGCGGAAGTCGCCAAACACTTTGCCGCCTTCGAATCCTGACTGGTCGTACTTAAAGAGATCTTCCAGCACGATCGTGTCGCCCTCCATGCCCTGCACCTCGGTGATGTGCGTCACCTTGCGGCTCCCGTCCTGCAGACGGTCTTGCTGCACGATCAGATGAATGGCCTTGGATATCTGCTCACGAATGGCGCGAACCGGTAAATCCATACCGGCCATCAACACCATGGTCTCGATTCTGGACAGCGTTTCCCGCGGCGTATTGGCATGAGCCGTGGTGAGTGAGCCGTCGTGACCGGTATTCATCGCCTGTAGCATGTCCAGCGCCTCCCCGGAGCGCACCTCACCGACGATGATCCGGTCCGGCCGCATACGCAGGCAGTTGCGCACCAAATCGCGAATCTGCACACCGCCTTTGCCGTCGATGTTGGCCGGTCGCGCTTCCAGGGTGACGACGTGCGCTTGCACCAGTTGCAGCTCGGCGGCGTCTTCCACCGTGACGATCCGCTCACCTTCCGGAATGAACGAGGACAGGACGTTGAGCAGGGTCGTTTTCCCGGAGCCGGTACCGCCCGACACAAATACGTTGAGGCGAGCGCGCACCCCGGCGGAGAGAAAATCCGCCATATCGCGGGTCATGGAGCCAAGGCGGACGATATCGTCCGCCGTAAGCGGCTGCTTGGGGAAGCGGCGAATGGTGAGAACCGGTCCGATCAGGGAAAGCGGAGGGATGATGGCATTGACGCGCGAGCCGTCGGGCAATCGGGCGTCCACCATGGGCGACGCCTCGTCGACTCGGCGACCGAGCGGGGCCACGATTTTGTCGATCACGCGCATGACGTGCTGATCGTCGTCGAAGCTGACGTCGGTCATCTGGAGCTTGCCGAAGCGTTCCACGAAGACCTGATCGTAGCCGTTAATCATGATCTCGGTGCAGGTGTCGTCGTCGAGCAGCGGTTGAATGGGGCCGAATCCGAGAACCTCGTTCGAGATACTGTCCAGGATGCGCATGTAATCGACGCGCGCCGGCTGGATGCCATCCTGCGCCAGCGCGTCGTCCAGCATGTTCACGATCTGTGCTTGCACCGCCTGTTTGTCGTCCAGCTTCAGATAGCGGTTCGACTCGCGCAGCAGTTGGGACTGAACGCGCTCACGGATGACACGAAACGGATCCTTTTTATTGGCGCCGATATTAAAGCGGCGTACCGTCAGTTCCGGCTTGTCGACCTCGTCGTTCTGCCGCAGCAAGCTCAATTCTCTAGCAGCGGGCGGGTTCGGCACGTCGTCCGGCGGGGGGTGTTGTCGAGCCGGCAAGGACGGTATCGCCCCGCTGCTCATCCGATCCAGTAAACCCACGATGGTTCCTTTCTGCTGTGGCCCGGCTCAATAGCCAGGGGTGGCGCGGAATGGCGTGTTGGTCTTCACGAAGAACCAGCGGTCCGTTACCGGGGTCGTCTTCACGGTCTGGCCACCGGCCTGTTTGGCCGATGGGAGCACCGCGCTCATCTGCCAGCCGAAGTCTTTGAGATGCTGGATCTCCAGCGCTTGCTGATAGCGGGCAAGGAGGAGCAGACTGCCGCCCGCAGTCGCCGCGGCAGCGGCGGTCGACCCGGCCGCGCCACTGGAGCTGCTGGTGGAGCTGCTCGAGTTGGTGCTGCCGGTGCTGGCAGGCGTTGGCCCGGGACCGTTGACCGACAGGACGCGCAGCCCGTTCAACACGTACTGCGTCTGGCCGGGAGCGCTCTTGGGAGGCGCCGCACTGGCGCTGCCCAGGCCGGGACCAGCTGGCTTGTAGCTGGCCATAATGTCGATCAGGTCGCCGGAATTGATGCTGCCCAGGACGCTGTTTACCGCGTCGAAGTTGACGGCGATGGCCACATAGCCGTACGGGATGGAGAATGCCGGGCTGGCCGCCTGCCGGAACATACCGAGCGGGCTGAACATGCCACTCACCACCGGCGTATTCTGGTAGATGGTCTGCGTGGTGGTGAGCGAGCCCTGTGAGGAACGAGCCAGGCTGCCGATCTGCGCCACGCTGGAGTAGGCGCCGGTCGGCTTGATCGACCGGGGCAGCTCCTTGACGGCGAAGTACTGGCCCAGCCCCTGCGCCGAGTTCAAGGTAGTGCCCTGAGGAATCGCCTGCACCGCGACCACGACGGGAGTAGTAGATCCGATGATTTCTCTGGCCACGCCGGTCCCGCCGGCGGGGGCGGCGTTGCTGCTCCCTCCGCCGCGCGTCATGAAGAACGCCGCACCGAGGACCAGGGCCACCAGTGCGCCGCCAATGTACATGAGCTTTTTGCCGTTTTTACGCTGTTGCATGGGTCGTTTTGCCTTTCTTAGTAAGTGTTTTGGGGCATGAGTTGATAGACGGATTACTGAATGAGTTGGGTTCCCGGTCCTCCACCACAGGGCGTGGGGTTTGCGGCGCAGGGGCGATATGCGACGTCGGTGTAGTCGTTTCCCAGGAACGTGCCTGAATGGATAATCAACTGTCCATACAGCCACGGCGGGCCAGAGCTGACGCCACCCGTGCCGGCTCCCGTCACCATGAGATCCGTGTTGGGGGCGTAAAAGATGCCGTTCATTTTCTGCTCGCTGGCGCCGTTAATCTTGGTACCCCCGGAGCTCAGGTCGTAGAAAAGGAAGTGTAGGTGTTGCGGCTTCGGCATTTCTCCGGGCCATACGGTGTACGGGAGGTTACACTCACCGGCCAGGGTCCAGACGGTGCTGGGATACACCATTACCGGCGGCGAAGCTGTCCCCGGATTGGGCACGCCCTGGGGGTAGTTCGAACTCGAGTACGTAAAGACCCCGCTTGCCGATCCTGCAGGGAAACTGACGGCGCTAGGGGACGAAGTGTATGTGCCGGTTCCCGGACATGGGTCGGGCGCGGCGAGGTACACGCCGCCGGCCGTGCCGGCGTTGCCATTGAACTTCGTGATGTTGGGAGCGCTTGCAGGTAGATAGAAGGTGACGCCATTGAGGGGCACGGTGCTGTTCGAGCCCAAGGAACTGTCATAGAACATCGGTGGCGCCGTGGGCAAGCTCGGGGGCCTTAAATGGCCAGAGATACTGGTGGAACTATCCCAGAAACCGTATGGTGAACACTGGTAATTCCACTGGTCGCCGGCCGGCTTTCCGGGGAGGAAGCTGGTACTCGCACAACCTGGGTTATTGCACGATGGCGAACCGTACACGCACACGAGTCCGTGCTGCGTATCTATACCTCCTGTGAACGTATAGACGCCGGGATTGAAGTACGCGATGTTTGAGTTGCCAAGTCCAAAGTTACTGCTATAGACACCAGGGAAAAGCTCAAGGTTACTGTTTTGGGGGAAGCCTCTCGAATCGTCTCCTCGGTACCATTTACCGTTGTCTAAGTCGTAGTACCAACCGGCCTGTGAACACTCGGGGCAGTTCGGGTAGGGCGCGTTGAACGCCGGCGGCGGAACACTAGCGGCATACGGATCGCTGATTGGAGGCAATTTTTGTTGCGCCAGGGGGGACGGGTCAGGGGCTACCGGCGTACAGCCGGCGGGCGCAAAGACCGGGGTCCCACTCGTATCCGACGTGACACCGGAGATCGCTCCGGCGGAGTACCAGCCGCCGTCGCAGGCGTTGGAAATCTTACCGCCCGAGATGCTGCCGTTGGCAAACACCGATCCGACAGTTTGGACGGTGCTATTCCCATCTATGCTCAAGGGAGTAGCGGGGTCAAGAGAACTGATGGCATAGTCGCCGGGCAACGCAGTCCCGTGCTTGGCCACGGCGTGGGCTGAGAGAGTTACCGGCACATTGAAGATCGGTACGATGCCGAAATTCTTCTGCAGCCGCACTTCAATGTAGCTGTAAGACGTGGGCACCGAGGCAGATTTAGAGTTGGGGTTGGAGCATCCGTTGCCGTAGTCGATAAAGTCGTAGGGACTGCACGTCAGCGGTGGCACGTTCGCGTTCCCCGCGGTGCAACCGGAAATGCCGTTACTTGCATCGTTGCATGTCTGTTGGACCGCGCTCCCCACGGCGCAACCAGCAAACCCGTTACTCGCTGCATTGTCGCAGGCCTGCTGCTCCGCGTTCCCTACGCACGTGGCGTCAGCCGTACCGCACGGGAGGTTTTGGGCGCCGATTAGCGCCGCCATGTCCGCCGCGGATTGCATCTTTCGATACTGCACCATCATGTATCCACCCTCTACCGCGAGCCCCGTGGTCATGCACAGCGTTGAGAGCAACACCGCGAAGAAAATCATAGTCTGGCCGCTTTCCGAGCGATCGCGAAGAATCGACAATAGCTTCATGTTCTTACTCCACCTGATACTGTGACGTGGCATTGAGGTACAGCGTTTGGCCGCTAATCATGGTGCTGACCCCTGTGAACGGGTAGTACACGCGGACCTCGACGGTGTCGCCTGGTAGCGGCGTGGCCGAACTGCTGGGTAGCTCGACGCATACCTGAAGCTGGCTGAGATCAAGCCCCGGCGTCGCCTTGCCGCCCACCAAGCTGCTGCTTGAAGGGCTGGTGTCATACTTTTGCGCGATCATGCCTACGATCGTGGTCGAGGTATTCCCCGTGTAGTCGCTTACCGTGTAGTAGTCCTTTGGGTTGTCCGCATAACTTGGGCATGGCTTTCTAGGCAGCCGGATTGGCAGCGGATCCTGGAGTGGAGCGTTTCCCGGCTGATCCCAGAAAGGCATCGTTTTGTTACCGAGTTGGTTGCACCAGTCGTTGGTGGACTGTTGGTTGGGCACTGCACAGGTTCCCCCGACCACCGAGCCCCAACGGGCGCCGAATCGGGCGGCCGAGGCCACGGCTTGGTACTGGAAAAAGCCGCGACCGAGATCGACCAGCCCCACGGTGAGCATCATGAGCAGCAGGGAGATAAGAGCGAACTCGACCACTGCCTGCCCGCCTTCTTGCTTGGTTGCCATGGCTCAGAACACCCTTCCAACGGCTGAAGCGCAGATCGTGTGGTGATTGACGGTCGTGACATCTTTGGGGAAGCAGGACGTGTCGGAAAAGAACTGCGACATTAAGAAGGAAATGGGCTTGAAGCTCCAGCCCATGGCCACGGTTACCTGCGTCCCACTCGACCGGACGGACGGGGAAACGCAGATGTCATTGAGGCAATTGCCGCAGGGGGATTGGGCGCACGACGGTGTCGGTATCCAGGAAGGGGCGCTCCCCGCAACGCAGTTGGGGAAACTGGGGGTCGCTTTGATGTACGGCGCCGCTTCGCAGTAGGTCGACCACAGCACGTAGCTGTCCGAGGAGGCCTCCAACGTCCGCCCGCAGGTGGACGACGCGTATGGACAGTGGTTGCTCGCCGTCTCCGCGCCCACCCGAGCCGCGCTCTGCAGCGCCTGATCGTAGTAGAGAAACCGAGAGTAATCCACCGCCCCCAGGAAGAGGACCATCAGGACCGTCAAGATCAGGGCAAACTCGATCAGGCCCTGGGCGCTTTCATCCTGGATCGCTGTAAAGTGTCGTTTCATGTCACGTTTCTCACCATCTGTCGCGTTGTGCTGTTCCGCTCTGGATAGGGCCGCCCCGCGGACCTTGTACCCATACAACCACCGTTTGGGCGCGGCGGATACCGTCCACGGTCCCCCGTGTCCGGGGACTTTGGTCCCGGCGGATTAGTCATGCGTGTAGACCACGGCCAGGCGGTCACGGTACGTCAATCGCCAGCCTGGCTCCCGCGCCAGCATCTGGGCCAGAGGGGCAGTGCGCTCCACCAGGACCGTCTGTACGCCGTTCGACTTGAGGGCGCTTTGCCACCCCGGTCTGGCCGCGTGCATGGTCAGATACCCCTGCAGGATCCCGGTGGTGTACAGCGTGTCTGCGCGTGAATCCATGTAGTCGCGGTAGCGAGGGAAGGCGTTCCAGAGCAGGTAGCCGCCCCAGCCGTAGGAGGCGAAAACATGGCTCGGCAAGGAGTGGTGTTGCAGGTAGGAGACCGCGCCGCGCGGATAGTTGTCTGTTTCTGCCTGGCGCAGCGTTTTGGGATTGATGAAGTGCACTGCTTCCACCAGGTAGATGACGCAGACCAGCAGCAGCAGCGTGATGTTCATGATGGGGCCGATTATGCCGCGCACCGGTCGCGACCGATACGAGAACTTTGGGAATTGATCGCGCAGGGCCGGCATTGCGGCTTGGATGTACCAGGCCAGTACCGGACTGATGACCACTGCCCAGACGGCGACGTTGCGTACCTGGCTCAGGGCCAGATGGGTGAAGGGTAGGATCAAGAAGAGGTGTGACCAGTTCATGCGCGGACGCGCTATGAGCAGAGCAGCGACCAGTAGCAGCAGCATCCCCTCGAAGAGCATCATCACCGGCATATGGAAGTTGGGAGACGCCGACTCCTCGATCAGGTTGGTGTAGGCATTGGGTAGCACGAACGTCAGCGGGTAGAGGAGCTGCCGCAGGCCGTTCGGGTTAATGATGGTCACCGCGCAGGTTCCCGCCAGGGTCAAAGCCAGGAGGCGAAGCTGGTCACTGCTCCAGCATCGGTCTTGCCGTGTCACGCGGTTCATCCACTCGCCGGCGAGAGTGATCGCGATCAGCGCCAGGCCCAGCACGAAGCCGCCGTGGACGTTGGCCCAGATCAGCATCAACGCAGGGAAAAGGATGAGAAGCTTTCGATTGCGCGTGACCTGAAAGCGCTGCAGGAGCAGGCCGAAGGCCGCCAGGAAGAAGAGCGTCAACATCTGGATGCGCGGACCCCAACTGGCGCTGGAGGCCATGAAGGCGGCGGCAACCAGGAAGGTGGCCAGCACGCGGTTGATGCCGCGCTGGACCATGTTGAGGTAGGTCATGGCGAAGGCAGCGCAGATCACGCAGGCAAAGAACGCTATCGGCCCCCATAGTCCGGCCAGACGGTAGGTTCCATACAGTACGAGTTCGGCCAGCCACTCATGATCGGTCCAGGCACGACCCACCATGGTGTACGACATGAAGTCGCGCGAGGGCACGACGTGGTGCGACGCGATATACGCGCCGTCTTTCAGATGCCACCAAAAATCGGTGTCGAGCCGTGGCGCCAGAGCCACGACCAGAATCGCGCCAAGGATCGCCAGCAAGGCGACCTGGTACAGCGATGGAATATATCGCAGGAGGCCTTGAGAGGCAGCTTTACCAGCGATGGGCGAGCTCTGTGCGTTAACAGCCATGAGTCAATCCTTTTCCTCGGCGTTTTCCGTGCCGGCACAACGGGGAATCACCATGATCTCGTCACCTGGCGCCCGGTCAACTCGTCGAGCGTAGCGGAGTTTCACGGTCGCCACTATGGCCGGAAGTCCCCGAAAAAGGGGGCTCTTCAGCACCCAATCGATACCGTTAGAGGCCGAAGGCAAGCACTTTGAGCTTTCGCGGTACTTGCACGCGCCGGGTGCGACGTGGCTGAATTGAGGGATATAGCGCAAACCACTCGCTCGGAACGAAGGTTGATCGCTCGAACATTCCGTCAGAAAAAGCTTGCAACCCGTGCAAAAGGATGGTACAGTACCTTCAGCCCCACCAAAACCGGGCCATTCGGCCCGTGCCGGCTTCGCCTATCCAGGGCGCCGCGCGTAAAAATACATGGAATGAGCTCTTGCAGCTGAAAGGCGAGTTGGTGTGAGAAGTGGTGGCTGAACCGTTTCCGGGCATGATCTGCGATGGCATGACACCCGAACAGAGGAAGCGCGGTAGGCGCTGGCGATTCTTTCAGATCGTCTTTGTCTTCGCCTACAGCGGCACGATTCTGGACGTGATTACCACAGCCATGGGATACAGCAAGACCGGCGCGAAGTACGAGCAGAACCCGCTCGGCGGCGGCTTGATTCACGACCTGGGATGGATCGGCCTGGCCGCCTTACTCACCGTCCTACTCGGTGTCTGCTACTTTTCCTGCCGGGTGGTCTACGCCCGCATGGGCCTGCGCTGGAGCAGCCTGCTCAACACCATCCTGGTCCTGGTCACCGCGTTCCGCTGGCTGGCGGTTGTCACCGCAGTGCTGTATCTGATGCAGCCGGGGCACTGATCGAAGAATCTTAGGCGCGCGACGACTCTTTGAAACGGTCGTTTGCTGCGCGCGGCAGCCAGTCGCAAACCCCTGATTCACCAACGTTGGTCCCGCTTTACAGGGGTCGCTGGACTCTATCTCAATGCCCGCGGCCACCCCATACTCGAAGCAATTACGCGGCGAGTAGGAGGACGGCACATGGCAATACGGACGAGATCGGGCGTGTCGACAATGGGCACGTCTCAGGGGCAGATCGACGTGCCGCTCAGCCAGCACAGTGCACGATCGCGACGTCGGATGCAGTTTGCCCTGGCGCCGCTCGGCATCTGTCTGGTCCTGTGGCTGTTCTTGCTTTCGGTTAGCGGTAACTTCGAGAGCGGCCCTCGCCCCCGTACCTTGGGCGGCGACTTCGCGCTGAATATCACCGGCTCGGTGATCCTTCAACACGGCGGCAATCCATACGACGAGAACCAGGTGATCGCCACGCAACAGTCTTTCTTCGCTCAGCAGGGCATCAAGACGCCGAACGACAAGTGGACAAGAGCGATCACCTGGCAGAGCTACCCGCCGCTCTATTTTTGGTTGCTCCAGCCCCTCACTCACGTCCCATTCCGGGTGATTGGCGCCGTGTGGATTATCGGTCTATACGCCCTCATGGGACTGGGATTTCTCTGCATCCTGCAGTACCTGGGTTGGAGGCGCCGTCTTATCCCAACCCTCATCTTCATGGCCATGCCGCAAACCACCCTACAGGCGTTTTACGGCAACCCGGCCGCCCTGGTCTTTGCCGTCATTGCCGGTTCGCTCTTCGTCCAGCGCCGCCATCCCGTCTGGGCCGGATGCCTGATTTCCCTCGCCTGGCTCAAACCTCAGCTCGCCGTCCCGGCCATGATTCTGATCGCCCTGTTTCATGTGAACGATCGTCGCCACTTCCTGCAGGGAATCGCGATCGGCTCTTTCCTTCTGCTCGCGGCAACACTTGCCACCGTCGGCGTCGAGCCGATGGTGCAGTGGGTGGGGGAGATGCGCAGCGTATCGTCGATGGCCGGGAGTCAGCCCAACATGATCCCGCTGGTTGGACTCTACGCAGGCGTTGTTTCTGCTATGGTACGCCAGCTGCTGCAGATTGGGCTGTTGGCAGTCGCTGCAGGCCTCACTGCTTGGTGGTGGTTCAAGCTGCGACCAAAGGGCGCCGTGCCACCATTGCAAGTGGCGTGGCTCTGGGTGGTCTGGCTCCTTGCCCTGCCCTACGCCCACTTCCCCGAAGAGATGTTATTAGAGCGACTTGCGGAGTGATTGGCCTATTTGACATACTGGAGAATGAAAGCATATTCCCCCGACTTGCGGTCCAAGATCGTGACCGCGGTTGAAGCTGGCAGATCCAAGGCCGAGGTCGCCC